>OKSF01000038.1_pt1 | contig 105449 bp, 126 predicted proteins | sample 1606061 | NCBI WGS metagenome assembly OKSF01 (sample SAMEA3541567, study PRJEB24748) | human gut metagenome | biome: human gut; feature: human-associated habitat; material: faeces | place: China | collected 2012
GTTTTTTATGGAAAGTTGGGATTCCATGACCAATCTTACGATAGTTGTTCCAAGCCTTCTGATAATTTTGAATGGCATTGGCAAGAGCGAGGCTATCAATTTCTTTAACACGCAAAAAGCTATAAGTATCGCGGATATTCTTTGGCTTAGCCAATAGTTCGCTATTAGTGACTACTTCTTCTGCCAACCTAGTCTCATAATTATTAAGAATAGAAAAGGCAAAAGGCATTGCTTGATATTGTCTAACAGCTAAGTAGCCCTTAGCATGATAATTACTTCGATTGCGTCCTACATAAGAGTTGTAGACAAAGCGCTGCGCATCATAGTTTAGCTTAATGATTTTCTTTTGCTTAGAACTAGGATAAAAGCGAAGCTTAACGCCAAAATGATAGGCTAAACTGCTCATTCTTTTCATGTGTTTCACCTCCTCATAGATTAGATATTTATATTTTACAGGGAAGTCGAACATATGTCTCTATTTTTTAATAAAAAAGCTGACTGCTAGGTCAGCTTGGTCCTATCCATCCCCGCATTAAAATACGGGGATTTTCGGGCGTTTTTCATTAAATCGATTACACTTAGTTTAAGTAAAGATATCTATGTTTATGACATAGTAGGCTATGATGACCGTAAAGACTGTACTATTCAAGTTGACGCAACTAATAACAAGACTCTAGGTCAGTCTACGCAGGTGCTTGATTATGACTACGAAAAAGATGCGTCTTTGAACCTAAAAAAGACAATTTCACGCCAAGAAGCTAATGAAATTGCCCTAAAAGAATTCAGTGGAGGAACACCGATTTCATGGGAATTAACTGATGACAATAATCAATCAATTTGGGAAGTTAAAATGATCCACGGTAAACACAAACATACCGTAAAAATTAATGCTAGAACAAAGGCTGTAATCTAAAATAATCCCCAACTTATGCACAAGTTGAGGATTATTTTCTTATCTTTTATCTAGGTTGACTATCTGCACGTGACTTGTAATCACCGTTTTCAGTACCAATAATTAGCTTTTCACCATTCTTGATAAAATCAGGAACTTGCACAACTAAGCCAGTTTCCATAGTAGCAGGTTTACCACCACCAGCTACAGTTGCACCCTTAATCTCTGGTTGTGTTTCCTTAACGGTCATTTCAACAGTTGATGGCAATTCAATACCGATAATCTTGTTATCATCTGTAAAGTCCATATCAACCATAATGTTAGGCATCAAGAACTTAACGTCATCACCCAATTGATCAGCTGAAACTTCATATTGATCATAAGTATCAGTATCCATGAAAGTATAAGTATCACCTTCGCCGTAAAGGTATTGAGCCTTTTTCTTAGTTACTTCAACTAAATCCACTTTTTCAGTTGGACGCATGGTCTTGTGGACAACTGCACCACTCTTAACGTCACGCAAATCCATTTGCATAACGGTATTACCCTTACCTGGCTTATGGTGGTTAGCCTTTAAAACTTTGATCAATTTGCCATCTTGGCTAAAAATCATACCTTTTTTCAAATTAATTGCTTGTACCATTATTTCTTCTCCCTTTAATTTAAACTTACCTTTCGACTAGTTTAAACACGCTGGAGGCAAAGCAAATTTTTTTATCAACAGTAAATAAATCGTATTCATAATACCTAGTATACCAAATTAGATGTGCCGCAGGTATATCCGATCAATCAAATGTCCGTCAGTCTTATGCAAAATCAGGCTAGCACGTTCCTTGGTTGGCGCAATATATTCACGCAAGTTGACCAGATTAACCATCTGCCAGGTTTCTTCAGCCAATTGAATTGCATCTTCCAGCGGTCCATTAGCCATTTTATAGTAAAAATTATCTGGCTTATTTTTATTTAATTTAAGTACTTTTCTAAAGCGTTGCATGTACCATTTTTCAATCAAATCTTCTTCAGCGTCAATATAAATTGAAAAATCGAAAAAGTCACTAGTCACAACTTGTCCACTCTCGGGCAATTGCAATGTATTAATTCCTTCAATAATCAATACATCAGGATTTTTTACATGACCATATTTCCCAGGTACTATATCGCTTAATTCTTGAGAATACAACGGATAAACAATATCGCTTTTGCCACTCAAGACATCACGCAAAAAGTTGCTAAGTAAAGCCATATCATAGCTTTCTGGAAAACCTTTGCGGGGCATTAAATTGCGCCGTTTTAATTCCTCATTAGGGTAAATAAAACCATCCGTGGTCATCAAGTGTACCTTTAATTCTGGATAGGTTCTACTGAGCAACAATTGTAATAAACGCGCAGTGGTTGATTTGCCAACCGCAACCGAACCCGAAATACCGATGATAAACGGAGCTGGTGAAAAACTTTTATGCAAAAATTTGATTTGTGCTTTTTGCGCATTCTTTTTTTGTTGGTAAACTAAGTGTAAGTAACTGATCAAACTGGTATAGATCTCATGCACGTCGGTTAGGTCAATCACGTCTCCTAAAGACTTGATATCAGCTAATTCTTCTTTGGTAATATTGACTTTATCTAAGGGAGCTAATTTAGCCCATTCATTTCTGTTAAAACTCGTATAATTTCTCATATATCGTATCCATATTCCTTCTAAAACACTAACTTATTATAATAGAAAGCGCTAAAAATATGAAAAAAATAATCCTATTCGGCGATTCCATTTTTAACGGATATCGTAATGGTCAAAATACAAACCTAGTAACTAATTTATTTCAACAGGCACTAATTAATTATGCACAGGTGGAAAACATTTCTAAAAGCGGTGCTACCACAGTTGAAGGCGTCGATTATTTGGAGCAAATTCCCCCAGAACATGATCTAGTTGTTGTTGAATACGGCAATAACGATGCCGCAACAGCTTGGGGCATTAGTCCAGAAAGCTACGAAAAGAACTTGGCTCAAATCCTTAGTGCAGTAGGCAAAGCCATTGTTGTGGGATTGTGCAATCCCAATCCAGAAAGTGACATTTTTCAATATTATGGTGCTGAAAGACTCGATCTTTTTAACAATATCGCCCAAAAAGTCGCAAAGGCACATGGTGCACAATTTGTGGATATTTTACCTGCAATGAGAAACTTAAAAGACAAATCGACATATTATCAAGCCGACGGGCAACATTTAACTGATCAAGGAAATGAGTTTTTAGTTAATCAAATCGTGCCAGTAATCAAAAAAGACTTAGCCTAAGCCAAGTCCCTCTTCATCATCACATGTTCTACGCGGCCTTCATCAAACGGTTCGCCTACAACTTGATAGCCCAAGCTATCATAGAAAGGCTTTACCCGCATTTGGGCGTGACAGTAAACTGCATCAATCTTATTTTGCCGTAAAAATTTATGCACAGCTGTAATCATTTTCGATCCTAGCTGTTGTCCGCGCGCTTCTTTTGACACAGCAACGCGTCCTAGCATCCATTTACCATCTTCTTGAAACAGACGACAAGTCGCTAAGGCAGTCGTCTGTTTTTGATTGAGTAAATAAACCTGAACAGCAATTAGGTCCTCATCATCTAAATCTGGTAGAGTTATCTTCTGTTCAGCCACAAAAGTCGTGTTGCGCAATCTTTCTACGCAATAGAATTCTCTAGCTGTCATTTCATCAATCTTTTTAAAAGTAAAATTATCTATCTTCATATTACTTGCCTAACCAACTATTGTTTCTGCCAAACCATTTTTCATTAAGTTTACGCAATTGACCATTTTTTTGCAATTTTGCTAAACCTTGATTGACCTTCTGACGCAAAGTTTTGTCTCCCTTACGCATCCCCACAGCGAACAAGTCCATTGGCACGCGATCATTCTGAATTACCTTGTATTCGCTACTTTTAGCCATGTGAGCAATATAATAGTCGGCATAAACTTCATCTAACAGAATTCCTTGAATTCGTCCTGCATTCAGATCCAAGAACGAATTAGAAATCGTATCATATAAAACTGTTTTCTTAGCATGCAGCACATCTTGTTTAGTTTCATACCACTGCTCTGCTGTTGAACCAGTTTGCATTCCTAATTCATAATTCTTCATTTGTTTAAATGAACTAATGTCACTATCTTTTTTCACAACTAAAACCTGGCGATTACGTAAATATGGCTTGCTAAAAGCTACTTTTTTCTGTCGTTCTGGCGTAATGCTGTAACCATTCCAGAGTAAGTCTATCGTACCGTTACGCAGCTCTGTAACGTTCATTGACCAATCAATCGTTTGAAAAGAAACCTTAATGCCATATTGTTTAAAGACTGCCTTAGCTAAGTCGATGTCATAACCCGTCAATTGGCCGTTTTTCTTTTCAAAGCCCATTGGTACAAAACTATCGTCTAAGCCAATTACCACTTGCTTTTTGCTGGCAATCTTATTCCATGTATCTTGAGTATTAGCTTCTTTTTGTACGCTTTGGCAACCAGTTAAACATAATGTTAAGGCCAAGACGATACCTAAAATCCATTTTTTCATTGCCTAATCCTCGCTTAACGGTCGAACCTTGAGCATCTGATCCGCCACATTCTCTGCAAAATTCAAGTCGTGGGTGATAATCAGCTGGGTTAAACCCGATTTTTTTAAGCTTAAAATCATTTTCTCAACTTCTTTACGTAAATTAGGATCTAGCGCGCTAGTTGGCTCATCATAACAAAGAATCCGCGGTTTCATAGCCAAAGCTCTAGCGATAGCTACTCGCTGTTTCTGCCCACCTGATAACTCATAAGGATACTGCTGTTCACGGCCACTCATTTGTAGACGTTTTAACAATACACGCGCATCCTGCTCTGCTTCAGTTTTACTCTTTTTTAATACCAAAGTAGGTGCCAAAGTGATATTTTGTAAAACGCTCAAATTAGGAAAAAGATTATAATCTTGGAAAACAACGCCAACCTTGCCTGAATCATAAGGTTTACCGTCAATCAAAATTTCACCAGAATCTTTTGTTTCCAAACCGGCAATAATTCTTAGTAAGGTGGTTTTCCCCGCTCCTGATGGACCTACAATTGTCATAATTTCTCCGTCTTTCAAGGTAAAAGAGATGTCACGCAAAATTCGGTGACCGTTAAATTCTTTGCTCAAATTTTTTACTTCTAACATATTCTCACCTCAACTACTTGTAATAAGAAAAGTATTTTTCCAGCTTTTTCAAAACAAAAGCACAAATACTGATCAACAGTAGATAAATTACACCTACTAAAACTAACGGTACTAGCGTTACGTCTCTGGCCATTGCCACATTGCCGGCCCTAAGCAAATCACCTAAACCAATGACATAAACTAGCGATGAATCCTTTACCAAGTTAATTACTTCATTTCCAATTGAAGGCAAAACAATTTTTATTACCTGGGGAATAATGATCTTGGTCATCGTTTGCCAGCGGCTCAAGCGCAAAACTTTCGCTGCTTCAAACTGGCCTTCATCAATCGATTGGAAGCCGCCACGAAAAATTTCCGCAAAATAAGCCGCATAATTCAAAACAAAAGCAAACAAGGCTGCTTGATAGCGGGGAAAGACGATATGAATAATTGGTAAGCCATAAAAGACAAAGATCAATTGCAATAATAAGGGCGTGCCCCGCATAATCCAAACATAAAAGTTAACCAACCAGCGTAATGGTTTAAACTTACTTTTTTCACCTAATGAGACCAAAATTCCTAATGGCGTTGCTAAAATTAACGTCCAGAAAAAAATACTTAACGTCATGCCTGCTCCTGACAAAAGAGCGGGTAAAATTTCTGCAATATATTTTAATGACATACTCTCACCTTCATTTTTCTTTCCTAATAAAAAAGCCCTCTTAGGATTAGCCTAAGAGGACGACTGCTCGTGATTCCACCTCATGTTCGCACCTGCTCACGCAGAAATGCCTCACTAGGTTGATCATTTTAAAAGAAAAACCCTCATAGCCAAACGGCTACGAGGGCGAATGTAATCGCGGTTCCACCTCATGTTTACAAATTGCTCACGCAACTTGCCTCAATAAGTTCAATAATCAACCTTTAGCTATAACGGGCTATCCCGGATTTTCCTACTTTTGTTCAGAAGACCAACTCACAGATGTGATTCATACTAGCAAATATCTTATTTCCACCAGCAAAGACTCTCTATTACTTTGACTAGTATTACTATTTCTGTTCTAAGTTGTTTTTAATGTTGAATAAATCTTAAATGATCTAGCAACTTTTGTCAATTATTTTTCTTCATAAGTATCTGGATCAACATCAAGCAATGGACTCTTTTCTCCAGTATAAATAATATCTAGCTTATACATTGCACGAGAGGTAATAGTATAAACAAGTTGAGTTTCATCCAATTTATGGTAAGCAGCTTTAGAGGCATCCCACATGACTACCGCATCAAATTCTAGTCCCTTAGCCAAGTAAGAAGGCACAACTAGAGTACCATCAACTAGTCGCTGATTAGCAGTCGCAATTAAGGTCGTGTTTTCACCTTTTTTAGCTAATTCTTCATGCACAAATTTAGCTGCAGCTAAGTCTTTGGTAATAACAGCTGTCGTACGCTTATTTTGTTCATTATTATGCAAAACGTTAACTAAAACATCAATTGCTTCATCATCGTTTTTTCTGCCCCAAATTATAGGCTTAGGACCTTTACGGTTAAAGGCTTCAATCTTTTCGCCTTGACGCAAAATTTGCTTGGTGAAATTGGTCAATTCCTTAGTTGAACGATATGATTTCGTTAATTGCACCACATCAGTTTTTTCAGGATCAAATAAGCCAGAGATCTGCTTAAGTAAGCTACGACTTTCATCCTTAGTAAAAATAGCCTGATTCAAGTCACCCAACATTGTAAACTTGGCCCGTGGGAAATTATACTTCAAGTAAGCTAATTGAAATGGAGTATAATCTTGAATTTCGTCAATGAAAGCATAACGCATCTCAAAGTCAGTCCTGCGACCAGTGATCATGTCATACAAATATAAGTAAGCTGAAACATCATTCATGGCAATATGGTGCTGCTTAAAGTTATTCTTAACTTCTTCCACATGAGCCAACCAATCATTTTCATCAATATTCCACTTAGATAGATCAACCATCTTAGGTACAGCTCGCAAAAAGCTCAGGTATTGTGCTCGCATATTCAAAAAGTGGTTGTGCAAAATACGCTTATGCACGCCCTTCAAGGCTGATAATACAATTTTTCTACCTAAAAAGGCCTCTTCCTTAGCCTCAGACTCAAATTCTTGATCAGGTCGATCATATAACTCATTTAATTCAGATTGGCTCATTCCTTCAATAGCGTGTGCCACCCAAGCCTTCTTAGTTTCTGGCGTAATCTTTCGATTCAACATCTTGATCAATTCTTCACGCGTTGCATCAATTCGGTTGGCCAACTTGTAATTTTCATTGAAAGAATAATAGATCTCCTTGATCTTTTCCTTATCAAAGTAAGGTTTCTTCTTATCACGGAAATAAATATTCTTAAAAATAACACCGCGCTTATTCAAGTGCTCTGCATAACGAGTCAACAAGTTAAAGAAATTAACTGAATCCTTAAACTTAGAAATATTGCTGTCTGCGGTTTGATCTTCAAACTGTCTGAATAAGTTTTCAACTTCCATACCTGGCAACCGTCGCGCAACAAACTGCCAGTAAGTCATTTGAACCATATTTTGTTCGCCCATTTCAGGCAAAACATTCTTAATATAGTCATTAAACAACTGGTTAGGACTGAACATGATTACATCACTTGAAGTCAGGTTGCCACGATAACGATAAAGCAAAAAGGCTATCCGCTGCAAAATCGCACTGGTTTTACCAGAACCTGCCGCACCCTGGACAAAAAGCAGATCTGCTTTGGTGTTTCGAATAATCTTATTTTGTTCGCGTTGAATCGTCGTTACGATTGACTTCATCTGCGTTGATGATTTTTCTGACAAAACTTCCAAGAGCATTTGATCACCAATTGACTCATCAGTGTCAAACATGTTCACAATCTTGCCATCTTCAATCATAAATTGGCGTTTCTTAGTCATATCAACTGTAATTTCACCTTCAGGCGAATTGTAAGAAACTTTACCCAATTTACCATCATAATAAATTGAAGATATTGGTGCCCGCCAGTCATAGATCAAGAAGTGATCGTCCTTGTCTGCAAAAGAACCTAGACCAATATAAATCGTCTCTGTTCGGTCCTCATTTTTTTCTTTAAAATCAACCCGAGCAAAATATGGTCGCTTCTCTAAACGCTCTACGGTCTCTAGCTGCTTAGCTGAATGTTGCCAAGCATGTTCACGTTCACTCAATAATTGTTGCTGCTGGTGGATTGACAGTGCTGTTTCCATTGAAGTGGAATAACCATCATAATCCAATTTAACATCGTCAAAAAAGTGTGAATTAAGCTCTCTTGCTTCGCCTTCAGCTGATTTGATAGATTTTTTTAAAGTTTTTTCGCGGTCCTTGATCTGACCCATAATATTATCAAGGTGCTTTTGTTCAAGTTCTTTTTCGTTTTTTTCAGTTTTGGCTGTAGCCATCTAATCACCTTTTCTTTAAAAATTCGCATACTATTTTACCATGAATAGCGCTTTCATAATAGTTTTCCTGCTCGTGAGAAAAATATAAATAAAAATTGATGAAAACTTTAACTTTAGAGACTATAATCTTGACATATTGGGGTGATATATACATGAAAAGATTTTTTAAATTACTGAGAAATGTTCTCTTGCTTGCTCTTATCGCTCTTGGCGTTTGGACTTATCAGAACAATCCCAATATTCGTATCGCAACGCAAGACTCCCTAGCTACACTTAGCTATCGAATTAACGAACTTCTAACTAACGGAACGACCATTTCTCCCAATAACGAAAAAAAGACTACTAATATCAAAACTGACACAGATAAAACAGAAAATGACGATTCTTCAGACAATCGTGTATGGTCAAATCCTGAAGCTAAGGTTTATATCGATATTAGCAATAATGCTCAACTAAGATCAGCTGCAGTCAATGCAATGAACGCTTGGAATCGTACCGGTGCTTTTACTTTTCACCAAATAAATGATAAAAAAGACGCTCAAATCGTCATTAATACAGTCGATAATAGCGACACCAATGCCGCAGGAGAAACAGCAACTACCTATAACCCTGCTACGGGACATTTGTTAAAGGCCACGGTCAACTTGAACCGTTACTATTTGCAAAACGAATGGTATGGTTACAGTTACAATCGAATCGTTAATACTGCTGAACACGAATTAGGCCACGCAATTGGCTTAAACCACACTAATAATGTCTCAGTCATGTACCCAAAGGGTTCGATCTATACGATTCAACCGCAAGATATTAAAACTGTTAAAAAGATCTACCACGAAAATAATTAACTTTAAAAGCTCACCTCTTTTTTCTACAATAAAGGGTGAGCTTTTTACGAGGAGAAAAATATGAAAAGAATTTATATCGTCCGTCACGGTCAAACTTATATCAATCGCTACAATAAGATGCAAGGTTGGTGTGACACACCATTAACTACACCAGGAATTGAAGGCGCTGAAGAAGCTGGTAAAGCTTTAAGCGAAGTACCTTTTGACATTGCATTGTCTAGTGATCTTAAGAGAGCAAGTGATACCTGTGAGATCATCATGAAATATAACGCCAACAAAGACGAATTGCAGCACATCGCTAGTCCATTTTTCAGAGAACAATTCTACGGCTACTTCGAAGGAATGGATTCCGAAATGGCTTGGCGAATGATTGGTGGCAGTCACGGCTACGGAACACGGCAAGAAATGTTTGCTCATGAGAGCATCGATACTATTAAGGATTGGATTAAAGAAGCCGATCCTTATCACCAAGCAGAAAACGCTGAAGAATATTGGGCTCGTCTTGATGATGGTTTTAAATTAATCAGTCAATTGGATGGCGCTGAAAACATTCTGCTAGTTACTCACGGCTTCACTATTAGAAGTCTTTGGTATCGTTATGGTGACCATATTCCTTTGGTTCCAGGTCCTAAGAATGCTTCAATCACTATTATGACAATGAGTGAGAAAGGCAAAATTAAGATACCTAAGTGGAATTTAATGCATTTATAGCAAAATAAGATTAGGCGAATCGGGCCTAATCTTATTTTGTTTGTTTAATTATTTTTGCAAAACAATATTTTTATATAGCTTCACTGTTATTAAAAAACTTCCTACTATTTTTAACAGTAGGAAGTCTTACTCTAACTAATCTTTAGTCACTTGTTTTAGTTTTTATTAACTTGCAGTCGCCCAAAGTCTGAATCAATTGTTTGCCATCTTTTTGGTGGAAAACAGCGTTTTGATACGACAATCGTTCTTTCTTTTTACTCTTATCTTTATACTTTTTAATAAAGGTTACTTCATAGTTAATCCGACTATAATTACGCTTACCTGGTAAAACAGAGAGCACCTTGATCTTTACACTTAATTTCTTGATACTCTTCTTTTTATGCCATTCCTTTAGTTGCTTAGCAATCTTCTTATAGTCTGCATTTTCTTTTCCATTTTCAAAGTCATCTGCATTTGGCGACTTAAGGGTGTTGTACAATAGCTTAGCTGCATCCCCAACCTTAATCAAGCCAGGCCAAATCGGGTTAACAATATAGTCACCTTCTGCATCCTGATAGACATCTTTTTCGCCATTGCCTTGATATTCAGCAGTACCATCATAATCAGTGACGTCATCCTCACTATTAGAAAATTCTGAACTAATCGATTGCGACAAATCCGTTACCCTTTCGGACTTAATAGTTTGACCATCTGCCTTACTCTTAATATAGATTTCCATTCGCTTAGCAATCGGATAATCCTTGAAAGTATAGCTACCATGCTGGTTCAATTTACCCGCCTTACGATCATTGATATAGATCGTACCATTAGGAACGCTGCGCACTTGGAAAGTGGCCGTTTTGATCTTCATATCAACAGTCTTATCTGACCAAATGTTAACAATCGAATCAGCATCTAAATGGCGACCATTAACCTTAGATTTAACTAATATATGATAGCGACCAGGAAAGACCATACCTAAATCTTGATAGTAATTCTGGTTGCCACCTTCCATTTCACCATAATCCTTTTGGTTAACCGTCAAAGTTGAATTAGCGTGATTGGTCTTCACCTGTGGGCGATATACTTGTATCCACAACTTATATTTTGGAAAAAGCAAAAAATTGCGTCCATCTTGAATCAGTCTGATTTCACCATGATCGCGATTATGACGCAAATTATAGGCTAAACGTTTAGCTGCACTGTGATGCTCTTTAAAGTAATTTTGAAGCGGGTTCAGCGATTTATCTGTCACATCCATATCAGGCGTTGAAGCCGTGACATACTGAGCCAGCTCAGTTTTAGGATCCTGCATTTTAGCTACAATGCGGTCAATTTGACGTTCTTTAGTGTAATAAAAATTGCCAATTAGCCATGCAATACCAATTAACAGGATAATAACTCCCGATATCCAAATTTTCTTATGTTTTTTCATTGATCAAAACACCTTTTCACAAATCCTTTTAACTTAGATTAACAAGTTGATCAAAAAAAGCAAACATCTTTTGTTCACAAATCAAGACGAAGTTCTTATTATATTTAGTAGCATTATTTTATTTTGGAGGGGATTGCACAGTGGAAGTAAATTTTGATTTTGTAAAAAATAGCAGCTTCAAGGAAGCCTTTCCTACCGCTGAAAAAATCCACAAATTATACACAATTGATGATTATCGTGACGTTATTTCAAATTCACGTCTTCTATTAGAGAGTCTAATCAAAAAAATTTTTAAGTTAGAAAATCTCAGTCCATATTACACAGTTCATGATGGCGAACACCGTAATTTGCGTAATAATACACATTATTTACGCAATGAACTAGATTACCCTCTTTCGATCATGGATTTATTTGACGAAATACGCCACATGGGCAACGCTGCTGTCCACGATAACCAAATTGAACCAGATCAAAAGCAAGCCTGGCACTGTATTTGTGATTTACACGATATTCTTGTCTTTTTAATTAACAGCTATGACGGTCAAGACCTATATTATTTGCGTCCCGATATTGCGATGGAAGCACAAACTGATGAAGACCATTATTATGTGCGCCAAAATAAGCAACCAAAAATAATGAAATTGCATGATCATCAAAATACTAAGAAAAAACAGTCCGTATCTGCACCAAAAAAGGCGAAACATGTTAAACATTTTTCCAGTAAACAGCATATAGAGCAAACTAACTCTGAGTCACAAACGAAAACTACTCCTTCCACTAAAGACAATTGGTTAAGAAAAATTAAAGAACTCTTTCACCATGATTAGTTATATTGACACTATGTCACAATATGATAAACTATATATTATATAATTTACATACCGAGAAGCGCCTATGACGCTGCCGATACGCAAATGAAAACTGAACAAGTTTCTCAAATGGGGAACGGCTTATGCTAGTAGGTCGTTTTCCATTATTTTTTTACGAAAGGAGTGGTTAGTCCGCTATGGATAATCACAGGCAAAAACCTTGGGCTGTCGAACAGTCTGAGGTATTAACAAATACAAAAACAACCGAAATTGGTTTAACTGAAGACGAAGTTCGAATACGCCAGCAAGCTGGTTTAAACGAGCTCGCAGCTAAACCTCCTAAAACAGTAATCCAAATGGTCAAAGAGCAGATTTTTGATCCAATGATCGGTATCTTATTAGTAGCTGCCCTCTTATCTGCTATGCTTGGCGAATATACCGAAGCCATTATTATCGCGACAATCGTGGTTCTTAATACCATTATTGGAGTAGTTCAGGAAAAAAAGGCACAGTCTTCTTTAGCTGCGTTACGTGACATATCTGCGCCAACTGCCCATGTAATTCGTAATGGCAAAGAATTAATCATACCGGCCAAGGAATTAGTAGTTGGTGATATTGTTACCTTGCATGATGGGGACATGGTTCCAGCCGATTTGCGCTTAATTGAAACAGCTAACTTGAAAATTCAAGAAGCATCCCTTACTGGTGAATCAGTACCGGCAGAAAAAGACGCAGCTGCTGTTTTAAATCCAGATTGTGCTCTTGGTGACCGCATCAATATGGCTTTTTCTTCCTCAATTGTGACTTATGGTCGTGGTCAAGGCGTCGTGACAGCAATTGGGATGCAAACAGAAATGGGTGCCATTGCTGGCATGTTAGAAGATCAAACTGAAGTACAAACACCATTGAAACGCAAATTAGCTAAAGCCGGCATGGTCTTAACGACTATCGGCTTAATTATTTGTAGTTTGGTCTTTGCAATTGGTGCTTTCTATGGCCGTCCACTTTTACCACAATTCTTGGTTGCTATCTCATTGGCAATTTCAATTATTCCAGAAGGTCTGCCAGCAACCGCGACAATTGTTATGGCCTTAGGCGTTAAACGCATGGTTAAGCGTAACGCTTTGATCAAAAAGTTGCCAGCAGTCGAAACCTTAGGTAACGCCACTGTCATCTGTTCCGACAAAACTGGTACTTTAACCTTAAACAAAATGACTGTTACACAGGCAGCAACAAATGACTTCAGCCAAAGTCACATAGTTGACCAGCTTGCAGCAAATAAAACCAATCAAACTTTGGCCTATGCTAGCGCTCTTTGTAACGATGCCAGCTTGAACGGTGAAAAAGAGATTGGTGATCCAACCGAGGTAGCCTTAATTCTTTTTGCCCAAAAGCTTGGCTTTAACCAATCTAACTTAAAGAAAGAATTCCCCCGTTTGTTCGAACAACCCTTTGATTCGGACAGAAAACGGATGACAACATTGCACAAAATTGACGGTCAATTAACGGTCTTCACTAAGGGTGCAACGGACGAAATGTTGCCGTTATGTACACACATTATGACTGACAATGGCGTGCGTAAAATTACACCCCAAGACAAAAAGCAAATTGCCCACTTGTCTCACCAAATACAAGCTGACGCTTTACGAGTACTAGGCTTTGCTACCAAAATAGTGGATAACTTACCTGAAGCAAATGCTGATTTGGAAAATAATTTGACTTTTATCGGGATTGTCGGCATGATTGACCCACCACGAAAAGAAGTTGCAGCATCAGTTAAAACCTGCCGTGAAGCCGGTATTCGCACAATTATGATTACCGGTGACCACAAGGTAACTGCATTGGCAATTGCGAAAAAGTTAAACATTTATCAGCCAGGTGACTTAGCAATCTCGGGAACTGAATTAGACCAAATGTCTGATGCAGAATTAGATCAAGCTGTTGAAAAGGCTACCGTTTTTGCTCGCGTTTCTCCTGCTGACAAACTGCGCATCATTCAAAGCTTAAAGCGAAATGGTGAAGTAACAGCTATGACCGGTGACGGAGTAAACGATTCACCTGCCTTAAAGGCTTCCGATATCGGTGTCGCTATGGGTGTAACGGGTACAGACGTGGCTAAGGACGTGGCTGATATGATTTTGCTTGATGATAGTTTTACCACAATTGCGCACGCTATCAAGGAAGGTCGCCGCGTTTACCGCAACATCCAAAAAGTAATTCAGTTCTTGCTAGTCGGCAACATTGCTGAAATTACCACTTTGTTTGCGGCAACTATTTTTAACTGGGATGCGCCATTATTGGCAGTACACATCTTGTGGGTTAACTTAGCTACAGCTACTCTACCTGCCCTTGCTCTTGGCGTAGACCCAGCAAGTAAAAACATTATGAAACACAAGCCAGTTAAAGCTGGTACTTTATTCGAAAAAGACCTAGTTATTCGGGTTATTACCCAAGGAATATTTGTTGCCCTGCTTACTTTAACTGGTTACTTCATTGGTAAAGAAATCGGCAATCAAGTTGTCGGGCAAACCATGGCCTTCAGTATTTTAGCATTGGCCCAAATGATTCGTTCATTTAATCAGCATTCAAATACTGATCCCATCTGGAAAAGATCAGCTGGCAATAATCCATGGTTAACAGTGTCATTCATTATCTCTGCATTTTTCATGGGTATTATTCTCTTTGTCCCAGCAATGCAAGATGCATTTCACATTACCAGTTTGTCAGCTGGACAATGGTTAATCGTAATTGCCCTAGCTTTACTTTCAATTGCACAAGTTGAGTTAGTAAAAGGTTGGGCAAAGTTTAGAAATATTTTTATTAATGACAATAATTTAATTGAAGATTAATTAGTTACAAAAAGACGGTAGCATTACAACGCTATCGTCTTTTTTGATATTAAACTTTGGCTGCTGCCAATTGGTCAACATCTATCTGACTACGACCAATCTGAATTGCCTTTTCGGTACTTTCATTCAAGCTAGCATTGATCATCTTATGACTAAGCTCCAGCACCATTGGCAAATTAACACCGCTAATTACCCGTACTCGCTCAGGATACATATCTTCATATTCCGAAGCGACTAAGTGGGGTGTCCCATTTTTTAAATCAGTTAGCACCAAAATCTGACTATTCTGATATTTATTCATGACTTTAGCAAAACGAGCCTTAAAATCTCTGATTCCTGTGTCGTTTAATTCAATTGTCAGGATCTGATCATTCTTGCCTACCAACATATCATGTGCAGACATTAGCCCCGCAGCCAACCCTTCATGAGTTGCAATTAAAAGTTCCATAAAACGCACCTCTTTGTAAGCGATTTCTATAGAACCATTTTAACATATTTTTGTATTAATTAAGCTGTTCAATATCTGCTAATAAGCTACTTTGTTCAGGTGTTAGCCGCTCATCCTTTTGCCGTAACTTAAGTACTTGTAGACAAGTGTGCAAAATCTTTTTTCCTTGTTCCGTCACTTGTTTGCCATCCATATCAGGCGTTACATTGGCTAAAAAGTCATCCATCTCATCAGCAGTAACCTTGAAAACATCATTTTCTCCATGAATCAAGGGCATCCGATTGAGCATTTCTTCAATCATTTGTAATTTATTTCTAGCCTCTTCAAAATCCATCTTGTTCACATCCAATTCTTTTTCTTTTATTATACAAAAAAACAGCCACCTAAGTGACTGTCATCTTTATTTCGTATTAATAATTGCGTTTGAAATTGTAGTTGCATTAGATTCGATCAGTTGATGCGAATTGTTAACAAAAAGGGAAGCCCCAATTCCTATAGCAGCAAATACAAGCCAAACTTTCTGTAAAACTGTACTCTTCATGTTCCCAGCTCCTTATATTTCTTATTATATAAAAAGCTGATCATTATGGTAATGGCTACGCTTACAATTAACATAATTGTAATATTATTTACCTTTACTTAAGAGTTACTTCTCCAGCAACATTTGTATCAAAAAAGTCAGCAATTTGATGGACGTCCATCCCTTGCCCTAAAGCCCACATTAATTTGGTAATCGCACTCTCAGAAGTCATATCACAAGCAGAAATAGCTCCTTCCAGTAAAGCCTCACGCCCCACCTCATATTTGGTCAAATCGCTACGTTCATACAAGCATTGACTGCTGGCTACAACGGGAATACCTTGACGAATTAGCTTACCAATTGCGGCTACCATGTTGCGGCGAATAAAGTTCATCCCGCCTAGACCATATGCTTCAATGACAATTCCACGGCAACCACTATTAACCATCGCAAAAAGCAGATTAGGATCAAAGCCTGGAAATAGTTTCACCAACGATACGTGTGAATTAATTTTGGTATTCAAGGTTGGCTGACCGTCATGTTCTCTTTGAAAATGTTCTGAATTAAAAACTAATCCATCGGAAGAAACGGTTGCTACTGGTGGCACATTCACACTTTCAAAAGCATCAAAGTTGGTAGTCCGCACCTTTACACTGCGGCAGCCCAGCATAACTTTATTATGAAAGGCTAAATAAACATCAGGTGGACAAGTTGCTGCAGCTGCAAAAGCCAACCGTAGGTTATCGTGAGCGTCACTTAGGACCACGTTAATTGGTACCTGACTTCCCGTCAGCACAACCGGGATATTAATATTTTTCAGCATAAACGACAACATTGATGCCGTATAAGCCATAGTATCAGTACCGTGTGAAACAACAATTCCATCGTAATCATTGCGGTATTTGTAGATATTTTCTGCAATAAATTTCCATTCTTCTGGTTGGATATTAGAAGAATCTAATTGCAAAATATCGCGGACTTGAATGTCGTACGGCAACTTTCCCAACATTTTAATTAACTCTTCACCGGTTTCCTTGGGTACTAGGCCTGCATCAGAAGCAACGGAAGCAATAGTTCCCCCAGTTGATAGCAATAATATTTTCTTCATCTTGTTCCCCTTTATCTCAAATCACAATGTCGACCATAACTATTCATGATTAGATCAATTAAAACATAGGCCGAACTAAAAGTTACCGCATTTTGCTTACTAAATTGAAATGGCGTAGTTTTGAAGAAAAAGCTATAGTCGCTAAGAGAGGCTAATTTTCCCGTTTGCCAGCTAGTCAGTGACACCAATTTCAGTTCAGTATTCACGACATCAATCTTCTTAAGTTCTTCAATAATTGTTTTATTAAAACCACCAAATGAAATAACAAACAGCATGTCATTTTCCCGTGCAGACCGCCCTAATAATGCCACTTCGTCGCGTGCACTAGGCAAAATAATTGCTTTTTTACCAATTAAGAAAAAGTTATGCGCCAAATATTCCGCGATAATTTGCTGCTGCCAGCCAGTAGAGTAAAGATAGATCGTTTCCGCTTGATCTAAATCCGCAAAAAATGGTTGTAAGTTTAATCCCTTAAAATATTTAAAAGTTTCAGCAATGATCTTTTGTAAATCCGTATTGAAATCTAGCGTTTGCTTGTTCTTAACGTTTTGCTCCTTTCGTGTAGCTAACTCGGACAATTCAAATTTCAATTCGCTGAAACCACTTAATCCCAATTTTTTGCTTAGGCGAAAAATAGCGGACTTAGAAACGTATAATTTCTGAGCTAATTCCAGCAAACTCAACTGACTTGCTGCTTCAGGATATTTCAATAAATAGCTAACGATCGCTTTATCGGTCTCATTAAAACTTTCCTTTTTCTTCATGACCGCTGTTTCTAAATCCATTCTGTTTCCTTTCTCATCACTGTTTCTTATTAAGAAAAGAATATCATGTCGTACTCAAAAAAGGTAGCCACCCTATTTGAGTAACTACCTTAATTTTTATTCTTGAATTGAAGTTATGTTATGACAATTAATTATTTAAGTTCTGGCCAGTATGGAGCATTAACTGGAATCATGTCATCCAAAATCTTCTTAGCAACGGAAGCATCTGGTACAGTCTTGTTTAATGCAAATGCTTGCAGCATCTTATTGTATGAATGTTCAACATAAGCATCAACAACCAATTTTTCACAAGTTTGTTGTTCCATCATCAAGCCTCTTTGGAAGCGACCTGCTTTACCCGTAGCCATTGGTTGAATGCCATCAGCACCAAACAATGCTGGTACTTCAACAATTGAATCTGGATCCATATTAGAAATTGCACCGTTATTAGCACAGTTAGCTAAGAACTTTTCATGAGTGTTAAATGCGATCGCATGACAAATATCTACGATATATTCAGAGTGCAAACCTGAAATATCCCAAATATTATTCTTAGCAGTTCCCACCTTTACGATTCTTTCACATTCGCCAAAGACAATCTTTTGCCGGTGTTCACGAATTTCATCAGTACGAGTATGCTTCGGATCAGCATTAGCAACTTCATATTGTGGGAAGTAGTAGTATTGCATGTAATTGTTTGGCAAAGTTTCTGGCTCTAGCTTATATTCATCGGCAACTTTCTTAAAGGTGGCTTCCCAAGAAGCTTCAGTATCCTTGTCGTAATCGCCACCTACCCAATAGCCGTGCTCTTTGACATATTCCTTCAACTTAGGCATTAAGTCTTCGCCAGTCTTCTTGTTGCGAACTTCTTTCCACCAGCCAAAGTGATTCAAACCATAATAGTTAAAGTCAATATCATGCCAACTGTCCAAACCACAAATGGCAGCCATTCTGTCCATATCATCAATCGGCATATCACAAATGTTAATTACCTTAGCATTTGGACGAAGACGACGGCAAGCTTCTGCAACGATTGCAATTGTGTTGGAGTAGTTGATCATCCAAGCATTTGGCGAGTATTCTTCCATCCAATCAATAATTTGCAAAATTGCGGGAATTGAGCGAAGACCATAGGCCATTCCTCCGGGTCCAGTAGTTTCTTGACCATTCACGCCATATTTTAATGGAATCTTTTCATCCAAGCTTCTCATGTGATATTTACCAACACGAATTGATCCCATAACAAAATCTACATCAGTAAAGGCCTCTTTAGGATCAGTTGTGTAAGAAAACTTAATTTGAGGTGCTCTTTCCTTCATGATAATTTCAACAGCTTTGGCAATCTTTTCTTGCCGTTCAGCATCGTTATCATAGAACTTCAACTGTCTTAATGGGAATTTATCCTGACTCTTGATCAAATCAAGGACAAATCCTGGAGTAAAAGTACTACCACCGCCAGCAATAACTACTGAATATTTCTTACCATCCATAATCTATTTTCTCCTTTAAATAAAACTAAGTTTTTATCGCTGTTTCATTTGCCTTACGCATATATTTATATCATCTTCTCCCACAAATGTATTCGTTTTCACCAGCTTCAGACTTTGTTTCAAGTTTTGGAACGCGTTTCACTACGCGAAATATTTTTAAATTTTGCCTTAAGTCTAACAAATCAGGTTTTTAACTTGCCTTTATTAGTAATAGTGTAAAAATGAAAAAAATAATCGTTTCATGACCAAGATAAACTATAATTTGAACATTCCTTTAACCACAAAAATAAATAGTCCGTATTTGATGATCGTATAGCTTTAATTACAAAATACGACTCAAACTAGTTTCACTTCCATATTTTGTAGTGTAATTTTGAAATTAATTATAATTTTAATATCTTTCTACTATTTTATATACAATATAATATTTTTAAAACATATCTTTGCTAAACGCTGATTTTATCCCAACTCTTAGTCATTAGTACTTGATAATTTACAGATAACTTAGGTTATAATTATATATTTTTTTATATAAATTTAGCCTTTATCAAAAAACTTTCGAATTATTTATTAACCGTATAGTTTTTATTTTACGTCGCCCTAAGTCTTGATAAACTAGCACTCTAAAAAAATAACATCCATGTTTTTTATTTAACACGATACGTTATTAAAGCTTTCCATGTATAGACTTTGTTTTTAATAATGTTAGTATCATTCCATGAAGAGACATATAACGAGCTTTAAGGAATTGACTACTCCTTAAGCAAAAAAATGACTTATAAATTGGGAATTCTTTTCGTAATACACGGGGATTAGGAAAAATGACAAAGAATGTTAAGCTATTATCACTTATCGGTATCGCAGCCGCTTTAGCAGGTGGAAGTGTTGCTATTTCAAATAATAACAACTCTACTGTTCAAGCTGCTTCTATCACATTACCTGCTGGTTACACCAAGAGTGCCATTATTAAATGGAACCAAACTGGTAAAGCAAGTAAGGCTTTGATTGATGCTTCTAAAAAAGGCATGAAGGAAAACACCAATAGTGATGCGGGTTCAGATAATACGTTAGTTAACGTGACTAAATTAACTGCGTCTCAACAAAAAGAACTGAGCCAATACACTTTAAGCTTAATTAATTCTGCACGTCATCAACTTGGCAAGCAAGGCTGGACTTACAAGCGAGGTGCTTTGCACTTTGCAAATCGTGTAGCTAACGAATACTACAGCCATAATAGATCTTGCTGGGATGCCGACCACTATGTTACTGGAATTGAACGCGCAGCTAAGGCTTCTGGCCTTAACTCAAAAGTAGGTCAAGTCTACGAAGATGAAGCTGGCTTGCCTATCTCTTCAACATACAATACTAACTTACGTCCAATGTCAGTATTGAAAAACCAAATTTACTTTAACGTAAAGCAAATGCTTTTTGGCGGTTTTGCAGGCTCTGACAGTCAGATGAATGACTCATCTAGATACACTGAATGGGAACACGCTGGTGATTTACTTGGTTGCCGTACTAAGAGCTACGATGCTAAGACTAAATACTTTGGTATTAGTTTCAGTGGCTTAAAGGGTGACCAAAGCAAGGTTAGTGTTCACATGATGGGTGTTGCTAAATGTTACATCCAAAACTACAGAAAATTCAATCATTAAAACTAACGCTGTGGTTAAAAAATTAATACAGTTTCCTAATCCAAGAGCTCAAGTAGTTCAGTCAACTATTTGAGCTCTTTTATTTTTGCCCATTTTTCATCAAAATCCTGTCAAAAAAATGCAGATATTCACACATTTTCAATTAAGCTATCTAATTGTTTGTATACATTAGCTAATACTAATAGTGTGTTAAGTTATTATCTTATTACTATTTTGTCTATAATCCTTGATAAATCAATGTTTCCAGCAATAACTATACATAATTAACAACAGTACAGCAAATTATGATTACAATTAATAAACTTTTTCAAAAGCAATTTTTGCGTTATCCATGCGGGATTTTCGCTTACACAATCTATTACATTATTGTTATCTAAAAAAAGGATTGCTATCTTAAATAGCAGCTGGTATATTCTATATAAATATGTTCAATGAACATAAAAAAGGGAGGATAAAGATGTATTTCACTACTACAAGAAGAAAAACTAGGAAAGACAGGATACATATCCAATTCTTTGCACAAGCCTTAAAAAAAGACCTATCACAAGGAACTGTTTACAAGTATTCAGTTCAAAGATTCTGTGAAGCTGCAAATATCTGTCGCGGAACTTTTTACCGCAACTTTAAAAATTTGAATGATCTATTTAGTCAAGTACTGCAATTCGAAATCAATTCTTGCTTCAACAATCCCCAATCAAGTACTTTACATAAAAAAGCACACAACTTACTGATAGAAATTGAAACTAATGCCACCTACTATCGAAATGTACATTCTCTTGCCTCAAGTCAAATTCGAACACAAGTTGACCAAGCTCTTTTTCGTGAAATGCAAAAATTGCTATTCAATAGTAATCTTTCTAATAAGCATATCCAAAGCATTTCCAGTTTGATTCTTATTCGAATTCTAGACTGGATTGCTCATGACTATCAGGACAATGTCATCACAGTTTATACTGACGTTGAATGCCTTTTTCTCCATCACATTAAAAAAAGTTGCTAGCAACGAATACTAGCAACTTTTTACATTAAGCATAAATTTTACGTTTTAAAATACCGACATAAGGTAAATTACGATATAAGCCGTTATAGTCAAGACCATACCCTACTAAAAATGCATCTGGAGCTTGAAAACCATAGTAATCAGCATGGAAGTCAACTACTCTAGTTGTCGGCTTATCGAGCATCGCTACTACTTCAACACTAGCAGCACCGCGGTCCTTCATCACTTCACTTAAAGCTTGAAGCGTACGACCTGTATCAATAATATCTTCCATAAAAATTACCGGTTGATCTTTAACATCAGATTTTATATCTTGAGTGATCTTTACCTTGCCTGTTGATTCGGTACCGGCATAACTTGAAGCCTTAATTGGATCAACTGTCAATTTAAAGTTAAGTCGCTTGATCATGTCACTAGCAAAAATCATTGCCCCATTTAAAACGGGAATGACAATCGGCTGCTTGCCCTCATATTTTTGATTCAATTCAGCAGCCATCTCATCCATGCGCTTATCTAATTGTGCTTGATCAAACAAAATTTTCTCAATGTCGTTATTCATTATCTGTCTACCCTTTGAATTCATAATTTTACCAATGATCCGATTCTAGCATGATTTTGAATTGATTTAAAGCTTTTTAGTGCTTAAATTGTATAATTTGTTCATTTATTGTCTATATGGACTATAAATTGTTCGGGTTTTAGTGAAAGATAGTGTCTTAGTAATTGAATATCACTTTTTTGGATAAACATAAAAACAGCATTCTTTTAGCCAATGCTTTAGGAATACTGCTTTTATCTTAAATCTTCTTAATCATATGGTCATAAGTACGATCGCCAATCGTCATCGATTTTTCAATTTCATAACCCTTATGCTTGTATAAAGCTTGCGCACGTGGATTTTCTTTGTCCACATTTAAGCTGATAATATGATAGCCATGAGCTAACGCTACTTGTTCTGCCACGTCCATCAGACGACTAGCAATGTGTTCACCCCAATGGTCGGGATGTACAGCTAACGCATCAATATACCACTCGTGTGGCCAAGCTTCTTGATCATCAAAAATCACGGTTGAAATGGGTAAACCAGCATTTGCATAGTTATGGCGCAAGACAACATCGATGATCTTCTGGTCCTTATAAGGATACATATCTAAAATTCCGGTCACCTTACCATGATCTTCAGCTACCCAAATTCGGCGGTATGAATAGCGATAATCCTCGGAAATGAACCCTAATTTCATTAAGCTATAGAATTGATCTTCTGGCAAAGATTCAATCGACTTCATCTGCATTTCATCAAAAATTTGCTTTAATATCGGATAAACAAAGGGAAAATCCGACTTTCTTGCTCGTCTAATAATCATTACTTTCTCCTTAAAAATTATTCATCATCATGATCATTTTCAAACAAATCAACGTCTTTAACTACTTCAAATTTCATCGGGTGTTCTGGTTGATACTGCAATAAATCAACTAAAGTTGTGGCCTTAGGTTCTAATAACTTACTATCATGCATTAATCGATATAAGGCAAAAATTTGTGCATAAGTTGCCCGAATTAACAGGCCATCAGCTTGATAAGCCGCATCATTATCGTCTACTTGCATCGCAGTAGTTAAGTAGTCGCGCAATTTTCTTTCATCATAATCTTCGCCCATCATTTCTTTTAGGGCTGGATCTAGGTCGGCATAGGTCTGTGATAGCTTAGTGATTCGTTCAAAATTATAGGCCAAATCAGTGTTGATCGGCTCTAGACTAGCTTGATCTAGTTTTTCTTGATTGTTCCGAATCCCAGCAGCTAAATTATCAAGTGTCTCACCAAAAGCGCCCAAAACATAATCTAGCCCTAATTGAGTCTCCATTTGCTCGGAGTTTAGATCACTTAATTGGGCTGCACTTTGCGCATTCCAAGCAAAAGAAGGACTAATGATTCGACTTGGCGTCTGGAATAAAATTCCAGCTAAGCCTTGCTTGGAAGAATATTGGACATTAATTGAACCAGGTACAAAATCGCAGCGCTGCTCCAGCTTTTCTACTGCTGCTTGGAGCTTAGCATATAAGTCAGCCACAATACCTGATGTATCACCTTGACCGTTATCAAGCACAATTGAGCCATTTTGCCAGGTATCATGCGGATTATTTTCAGCTAAAACAGAGAAATTCTTGTCAGGATTAAAGTCACTAGCAATATCCTGCGTTGGTAAATAAACAAGGGCATGACCTAAAAAGTCGGCAATTGCATTAGCATTTTGATCAGCACCAATTGAGTCGATATATGCCATTAAAGTGTAGAGATAACCATAACCTAGTTGATTGATAATCCCAATTAAATCAGTCTTGTCCTCACTATCACTAGCCTGAATATAACTACTTAATTTTTGCCGTAAATCTGCAAGCGTTCTGTCATTGGTGCTGCTTAAATAATTATCTACATCAGGGATGCTGGCAGAAAAGCCCAAAATCAACCTATATAAGTAATCCAGATCAGCGCAATAGCCATTCCAATCTTGCTCGCTAATTTGCCCTGCCGTATCTTGCAAATCACGCGCAAAATTCAGAATAAATGAAATAGCAATATGAGCTGCGCACTGCTCGGCATTCTCCTGCTCAATCATTGCCGCAGTTTTGGTACCCAGAATATCATTACGGAAAATCATCACGTCATTAGGTGACTGCAGATAGACAATTACATCATGTTGCGTTTCATCGTATTCTACGCCCAAAGCGCCAGCAGGAATCAAATTATTTTCAACCAATAATTCACCAGCCTGGTGTAATTTTTTTACCATTTTTTCTGCTTCTGCTCGCTCAATTGGCTCACCCATCAAATCAGGAGCATCACTAGTTGCTGCAGCTTGAGCAGATAAATTAGCTAATAAAGAAAAATCAGGATCTGGCTTGAACAAATAGGAATCATGAGGAATCTCGACTGCCAAGTGGTAAAGCAGTTGTCCTGCAGTTTTATTATCACTAGCTGAACGTTGCACTTCTTGATAAATTCCCCATAGATAAGCAAACGGCATCCCCACCAACTGCGACTCAGTTTCAGACAAAGCTTCACCTTCAAATAAGCCACTTGTAGTTAAAATCTGTTGCAGTTTTTCTTTAATCTCTGCACCAGACAAATCGGCTGTATCTTGGTAATAATCATTAATTGCTTCACTTTTTTTAGTCAATTTATACCAAGCATTGTACAAATAATCCATGTCTTGGCGTAATTGTTCAGAATCAAGCCCAGCCCGCTCTTTCGGCGCAGTTGCATCCATAAAGCTTCCAGCCCAACTGACAATAATTCCCTCACCATTAGAAGCGTCATCTTGCTCAAGCAGATAGTCATAAGCTTGCTCATTCAAGAGTAAGCTGGGCACAATTAAGTTATTTGGGGTTTGTAAATAAAGTAAGACACTGTCATCATCAGGATTTAATTCAGTATTTAAAGAATTAGACACAATGCAGTTTAATTGCTTAATCCAGCTAACCGCATTGTCAATTTTATTCATTACTTGCTTTAGTTTTGCATCTTCAGTCATGGAAAAACTCCTTTATTATCATCGCAAAATGCTGTAAGCAATTACATTCTCACATATTTAGGAGATGATTGCATTATTTTTGCAGGACAATGTTAAGTAATTTGAAACTAAATATTTCCTGCTACTACTTTTTCCATAATTAATAGTGCTACAGTAAGTACTAAAATGCTCAAATTTCGTCTGCTATCTAATGCACTAACTAATACACCGACCATCATTGCTATAAACAAAATTCGATTTAGCCCATTTAAAATAGCAGCATATTGGGGATGCAATTTTACATACTCTGTCATCATAATTACTTGGACAAAGACAGATAACGCATAACACCAGATCATGTATTGTTTAATTTTATATTCTAATTTTTGTAACCAATTCTGCATAAATAATTCCTTATTTTAATAGCTTTATTTCTTAATTTAAGAATAGATCTTTTATTAAGGAATAATGTATCTGCATTACTTTTTCTTAAGTTGCTTAACTAATTTGAACAGAAATTGATTTCTTAGCAACAGCAAAATTGAAACATAAACCAGACCTGAAATGCTTACAGCTAAAACAATTTGGATAAAGATATTCGAAACCCGTTCACATAAGCCACAAACTATTACGATCCCCATGCAACCTACAAGAACTTCAAAAATATTTTTACAAGTGTCCTTGTTCAAAATTATCAAATTAACTATATCGCGGCAGGTCCAATAATTTAATAGCATAGCACTAAGTTCTGCAATCACTGTGCTTATTGCCGCCCCTTGATCTGATAGTAGCGGGATCAAAACTAAATTTAGGCCTACATTAAGCAACGCTACCATAACTGTATTCCGTAAAATTAATGTTTCACGTTTAACAACTATCAAAACACAATCTGAAAATAGCCATGCCATAATAGAAAATAAGATTGCCCAAGAAATTATCCGAAAAGAACCAAATGCAGCTAAATACTTTTGACCAGCAATTAGTAAAATTATTGCTCGACTTAGCATTGTAATACCAGTCACTATCGGCAAAGCCAGTAACAGCAGGCCATTAAATAATTGCTTTAAAAGACTGTTATATTCTAAGCATCTTTTTTGCCCCATAGCCAGGCTAAACGTGGAATTACTACTGTTAAGATCGCTGCTAACACGCCTTGAACAATGTGGTAAAGTTTTACTACCACTGTATAAATTCCAACTGTATAATCATTTTCCATTACCCCTAATAAAGTAATATCAGATGAAACACAAATAGTTACTACAACTGTCGAAGCAAAAATCACCAAAATTGGACGTAAATGTTGGCGCCAATTAACTGAAAAATTAAACTTAATTTGGATAAAATTGCTTTGATTTATAATTATTATCCTCATGCTGATACTGGACTTGGATGGGAAAGTTTCAAAAAAATAACTTATTAAAAAAGGAAGGCCTACATACAAGCGCTTTTGTAGTCGGTGATTTAGTTAAACGATTTCCGATATATGAAGGATTACCAACAGTAGAACGACAGCGAGGTATGAATCCATATATTGCTGCAATTGAATTATTACATGAAGCTAAAGTTGATAACGTATTTATAGGTGACAGCGAAGCGACTGTTGAAACTTTAAAATATATTAATGAGTATCTACAGAACCATATAATTACAATTCTATGTAACTTATTATCTGAATATAAACACTTATATAATAAAGAAATTAACATAAGGCCTGATCAACCTGAAAATATAATCCGTCTATTGTTACCACGTAAGCCCAACGTTGGAATCTGACATAATATCGTTAGACATCGAGGGAGTATAGTGATGCAAAATAGACTTGCAGCTCGCTACAGTGGGGAAGTATATTTGGTTAAACATGGCCTACCATTTGAGGCGAGAAGTAATGTTATAGGTTTTGTAAGCCCTGAGTATGTAAATCTTTTTGATCAAATTGATGCTGATATCAGGATCAAATTAATACCAATAAACTAAAATTGTCCATGAAAAAAGCGAGAAACAACACTTTTCAGTGTCATTTCTCGCTTTGAAATTTTACTTATTAAAAGTTTGCTACTTTGACAAATTGATTTTTTCCAATTTGATAAAATTTACTATGACCAATTTTTACAATAAAATCGGCTTTAACTTTGACTTGTTTACCTTTCTTCAATAGAAGCTTTTTCTTTCCATTTTTGATTGCTTTTCCTGATTTAGAATATACAAATGCATTATGCTTTAAACGTAAAACTTTTGTGTTTCTTTCAACAGTATTTGCTACTTTGACAAATTCGTTTTCACTAATTTGATAGTATTCGTGTTTGTTAATGGTTACTTTTTTTGCATTGTTTAAAGGATAAATATAGGATCCTTTCTTTAAGAAGAAATTTCTTCCTAACTTTAATACAAGCTTTCCATTTTTATCATATACAAATGCATTATGAGTTAATGTGATTTTTGTATCATTTGCTGGGTTAGCTTCTTTAACATCGATCTGTTTATTGCCTGAATCGTTATTTGAATTTGTATCAACTAAATCAACACTATTATTCAACTCTACATTACTTTCAGAAGAACTATTGGTCAATTTATTTAATTCATCCTGTGCTTCCTTAATTAATAGCTTAGCTTCTTCAGGAGTAACTTCTTTTTTACGGTTAAGTATAGGGGCAGTGATTAATTTACCTGCTTCTGTTTGATGTTTAAGATAATTAACGAAAATATCTGTGTCAACACCAACATCTGCCACCTTTTTGGCACCTTTAAATTGTTTAGTTGAGTCAACTAAATAATTACTGGTAATTACTCGGTAAACTTTATTTGGATCAACTGGATGATTGTTACTATCATAAAGAACAGCTATTTTCTTTGGAAATGCCTTATCATTTTGAGTTGTATAAACATAATGCATACCACTTAAGAGATAATAACGATCTTCATTAGTTGCATCATATTGTGAGTTAAGTATGTCATAGAGTTGCTTCCCAGTCATTTCAAAAACTTGAAGTTGGTTACTGAATGGTTGAACAGCTTGTGCAGACTTCCATTTAATTGAACCATCTGGGTCAACCTTTAAGTCACTTCTCACGCCACCACCATTAGTTAATGCGACATCTGCAGCAATTCCTTCACGCTTAGCTTCTGCAAGTTGAGCATCAACTACTAGATCACCAACTTCATTTTCAGTATCTGAATTGAGATCTTTAGTAATGTCTCTTGCTTTTTCAGCTTTACCAATCACACTATTTGTAATCTTAGAGGTCCTTTGCTGAGCATCTTTAATAACTTGTTCTACATCTGGATCAGCCTTTATATCCTTGTCATCAGTTGATGACATAACAGGGTAAACATGTGTGATTAAGCTGCCCTTTACAAAATCATTGGTTGACGGATCGATATAGCCGATTGAATCATCATATGCTTTTGAAAAACTTGCAGCTTGAACAATTTTTGTATTGCCCACGGCACCATTAGCGTATTGGTGTGAGTGAGCAGCAATGTATAAATCAACTGAGTTATCAGGATCAATGCGATATAATTTTTGTAAAATTTTGACCGCATCGCCTTCAGTTTTTCCTTTATAGGTTTCAACACCAGTATGTGCTAGCACAACGATAGCGTGAACGCCTTGATCTTGCAGAATTTTATCATACTTAGCAATTGACTCTGCCTCATCTAACACTTCATAATCTTTCAAATTTTTAGCAAATGTCAATTTAGGCAGATCTGTGGTTTCAATTCCGATAAAACCAATTTTAGATTTTTTACCGTTTGATTCTACTTCTTTAATTAAATATGGCTTCCAGCCAAATGGAATCTGTCCATCAGATTTTCTAACTAAATTTGCAACTATAATTTGAATACCAGAATTTTCGTGAGGATAATCCTGTTCTTCTTGATTAAATTGCCCCTTTTTAGGAGCTTTTCCTTCTAAAACTCGATCAAATTCATCTAACCCTTCGTCAAATTCGTGATTTCCTAAAGTACCAATTTCAATATGCATTTCTTTGAGTGCATGCATAGTAGGTTCATCTTGTAAAAGGGAAGAGGTTGCTGGAGATGCTCCGACAATATCACCAGCTTCAACTCTAATACTTGTACCGTTAGGATTTTTTTGTTTGAAATCAGATTCGGCATTGTTTAAGTAACCTGCTAATCTAGCAGCATTACCTGCGTTTTGATATGAACGATAACCAATCCAAGTTTTGCCAGTAGTATCAATATTTCCATGTACATCATTGATACCTAAAATTTGTACAGGAATGTCGTTTTTATAGTTAGCAGGATTTGACCATTTATCATTGTTCGGCTTTGACTGGTGATCCGTATAACTAACTACTGGTTGTTCCTTTGAATTCTCGGTGTTAGAAACAGTTGATGACTGCTTTGGTGAATCAGAATCTTGCTGAGTAGTTTGAACAACTGATTGTTGACCTTGTTGCATATCTGCTTTAACTTGGACATTTGTTAAAAATAGTCCCATTAATGCACTTGCAGTTAAACTAGTAATGATTCCATACGTGATACGTGATCTCATTTTAGACCTCTCGAATTAAATTAAATAATATTTATTAAGCAAAGTATAAAACATGAACAATTATAGTTCAATAACCAAATAAAGTTAATAATTTAACATTTTTATTTTTAAAAAATTCTAGCGCTCCAATTTTTGAAAAGGTCATACTTCTTACAGCTAGCCAAGCACTATATTTGTAGCCTTGTTTAATGAATTGTGGCCATCGATATTCAACTCTTTTAACGGTATTATTTGTATATTTTGTAATTTTTAATTTAGTGACGTTTTTTAATCTCGAGTTTGACAGTTATAGAGAGTAAAAAGTGCGTATTTTTTCTAAATTTTGGTCTGGTTAAAAATTTTTTTGAAATATTTTTGTGTTATTAACTCTCGGTCTAATCTGAAGCCAAAACTTTCGTGAATTTTATCTGTTAAATCTGTTCTTTGAAAGATTGGTATATAATCTCCTGGACTGATTTCAGTTAAAGCAAACTTCCTTAATGTCTTGACTAGTTCATAACTACTGTAGCCTGGAACTTTTTGTTTAAATAAGCGAAAGACTAGTAATGCTAAGAAACAAACTAAGAAATGACTTTTTATTCGCTCTTCACGTCTTAAATAAACGGGGCAGGCTTGAAATTCTGTTTTCATTTCTCTAAAACAACGTTCAATTTCCCAACGGCTTTTATTAATCTTGATCAATTCTAGCGGTAAGGCTTCTAAGTCAGTGCATATACCATAAAAACCATCAAACATTTCTTCTTTTTTGATTTGATCTTTATTAATTACATATTGAACTTTATCTGCTTTCGAGACTGTAAAATAGTTTGTGTAAGGATGAATGATTCCTTAAATTTATTTCTTTAAACATTAGAAAAAGGAGTTCCTTTCTCGTATGATTGGTTTGAACAAAAAAACACATACAGAAAGAAGAACTCCTTCATGAATGATTTTACCAAAGATTTTGCTCAAGCTCTATTCAATCCAGACAAAATAAATGATTTATTGCGCAAAGAGCTACAACAGGCTGTTAATAACTTGTTAGAAGCTGAATTGACTGCCTTTCTGGGCTATGATCCCTATGCCAGAAATGGCTGGAATACTGGCAACTCTAGAAATGGTGCTTATTTCCGCAAAGTTGATACGCAATTTGGCCCAATTGAAGTGCAAGTGCCTCGGGATCGCAACGGTCAATTTCATCAGCACACGCTGCCTGACTACAAGCAGCACTCGGATATCTTGGAAAGCATGATTATCAAGCTTTACTCCAAGGGCGTGACCACCAGGAAAATAGCCGATCTAATTGAAAAGATGTATGGCAGCCATTACAGTCCAGCTCAGGTATCAAATATTTCCAAGCAGATGATTCCAAAGGTTGAGGCTTACCACAAACGCAAGCTAAGCGACAAGTTTTTCTGCGTCTATTTGGATGCGACATACCTTCCTTTGCGCCGAGAAACATTTGAGCGTGAAGCAGTCTATATTGCCATTGGCATCAAGCCTAATGGGCACAAGGAGGTCATTGACTACTGCATTGCGCCTAGCGAGAACATTGAAGTCTGGACAGATATGCTTCAAAACATGAAATCCCGAGGCTTAAAGCAAGTTGAGCTTTTTCTTTCTGATGGTGTTGTTGGCATGAAAACAGCCTTGGCCAGGACGTATCCTAAAGCTCATTTTCAACGCTGTTTGGTTCATGTCATGCGCAATATCTGCGCTAAAGTACGCGTCGACGATCGTGAAAAGATCATGAACGAATTCAAACAGGTGCATCAACAGACAAAATGTGTTTTTTGTTCAAACCAATCATACGGGAAAGGAACTCCTTTTTCTAATATTTAAAGAAATAAATTTAAGGAATCATTCATCCTTACACAAAACATTTTACATTCTCTGTCAAGTAGACAGGGAATGTATCAATATCTGCTCACCTTTATTTTTATTGTAAAGAGAAAAAGAACCGAATCCAAATGATTCGGTTCCAAAAGCCTCGAACTCTTCAATGTCTTAACTTAATGACATTACACTCCAGTTGACCATTTTATTCAAATAATTACTTCATCAATTTTGCAATACTTCTTGATTGATAAAATCTACGAACACTATTAGGATTTTTCAAAATCAATTGTTTTAATTTTCTGCCGTCTTTAGTTACGCTGGTGACTCGCAAACCTCCTCCGAAATCGTTGTCACCAAGATCTAACCAAAAAGGATCTATCCCTAAATACTCATGCCCTTGATACCTATACTTCCATGATGCCATCCAGTGATGATCACTCGCATACTTGCTTGCACGCTTTTGATACTTAAAACTCTTATCAAAAAAAGTTTTATCTTGCTGATATAAAGTATATGTACCATGTGGAACCTGCTTTCCAAGAAATGGTAAGGTAATGGTATGAGAAGTAATTTTCATTTTATTCAAGCCTCTACCATAATCATATGTATACCATGTCCCACGCAATACCTTAGACGTTGTCACTCTACTGCCACGAGAATATGCTGCTGCAACTTTATTAGTTCCAAGCAATGCACAAGATGTAATTGCAATAAAAAATATAATCCCTACTTTTAATTTCTTCATAAAATATCCTCTCAAAATATTTTTCAACACACTTTTCATTCATACTAAATGGCCAGCATCTACGCTGGCCACCTTTGATTATAAAAGGTTGTTCTTCAATATTATACAACACTACGTTGCTGTTAACTTAACTTTTGTGCCAATTTCAAAATATACTTGCGCAAATCATTCTTTGGTTCAAGCCATACTCAATCGAGGTTTCAAGATAGCCTTCCTTGTTACCAACATCATGTTAAACACATGGGCAAATACCCTTTGCGTCTTGTTCAAGATATCAATTGCATCGGTCAATTGTACTTCTTCACCTCGGTCAGGTGTTGTTTTAGCTAAAATGTCAAAAATTTCTGGCGTTAGTAGATAGTAGCCAATAATTGCTAAATCACTTAGTGCCTTATCAATAGCTTGCTTTTCAACAAAGTTCCTTACATTATAAAGATTACCTTTAACACTCGACTCACTAGAATTATACTTCTTGAAGCACACTCACTTACTATTTTATATTATTTGCCTACTCACTTTTTTAGAGCCAATAATTGCAAGAATAATAGCAAGAACTTGTAAGCCAGTGGTAATTATTAAAAACGGAAAGCCCTTTTCCTTCTGTTCTACAGTAGCATCTACTACTTGAACATCCCTAACAATAAGTCAGTTAATTGCATCTGCATATCGACACGTATAATCGTCACAATAATTACTGCGACTAAAGTAGCTATAATGCTATTCTTCTGTACTATACGTTTTTTCTTATCCATATTTATCCATTACACTTTCTTTTTAGTAATAAGATTATTGATCTCTTCCATACCTCTTTCTTCATAGTCTTATTTTTAGTCTATAACAGGCATGATGCTAGTTAAATAGGCCAAATTGTAAGTTAATATTGCAATCTCTAACCGACTTTGAAAGTCTGTCAGACTACGAGACCGATTATTTTCAGCATTGTAATATGTCAAGTTACTTTCAATCGTTCTGCGAATAACCACTAATTGATGATCATTGTATTCTTTAGCTACTGCCATATTTTTACGATATGGCATACAAAGCTCATAGCCCATTTAATCGGCTGACAAACAGGCAACAGAAAGTTATCAATGATCAGAAATTGTCCGCTTACATCAACTTTTTGATTTATTTCTTGGCGTATCTGATAAATTAGTTGCAACAGCTGACGTGAACGTCGATTAAAACGCGAATGAGACAGATAACCAAGATTTCACAAAGTCTTATCTGGCTGGGATTTGATGCCTGCTTTGGTTTACCAAATAAGCAAAACTAAAAGTAGACTGTCAAAAAGTTTGGTTTGTGCTTGCTTTAGATTCCAAAGATTTGAAAATTTAGGTAGGACATACAAATGATTCCAATACCAACAAATTATTCCTAAATCTTTAAAACTAACCTATAAATGATAGCTAAAATACTTAAGCTTAAGGCATTCAATCAGATCAGACTCTTTGCTTTTGGATACTACAGCCTGAATCTAGTCGGATTAGACTTTTATTTAACTAGCACCACGCGTATGAAAGAGACAAAACTATCTTTCCCACCCTTTTATATCTTTAATTTTATGAGCTGGAACTCCACCTATTAAACTATTTTCAGGAAACTCCTTATTAACTAGGCTATCAAGAGCAACAACGCTATTGCTTTTAATATTACTTCCTCCCATTATATAAACATGGGATGCAAGCCAAATATTATTATCAAGATAAATTTTCTTCTGTCTTTGTATTCCTTTTATGCTATTAACGTATCTTATCCTATGCCCAGCACCGTCTTGAAGCATAACATTCCAACCTATTAATACATTATCACCAATTTTAATCTCATTAGTTGCATTGACCTCTAAATTACGATTAGCCAAAAATTCGCACCTAATTCCAAGTTGGAATTATTATTTGTTCTAATACTAAAGCCTTCACCTATAAAAGCATTCCCAGAAAAAGATAGTATACTATTGGGGCCTAAAATAAGATAACTTTTTAAATTAGGTGCAATATTTATGCTACCACCTATTCCTAATGATATCATTCCTCTGTGAATATTGCTTTTAATTAGAATTTTAGAAGTAGGATCCAATACAACCCTAGTTTTATGATTAATTAAAATTGGAATATGTGAGCCCTTTTTTATTCCAAATAATTTTACATTAAAATAAAAACTATATAAATAATTCAACAATTTATCAAGCACAATATGTTCCTTTATACCCTTTCTTTTCTTACACGTTTAATTAATTTATACTCTCCTGAAAGCCACATAAGAATAATAAATATAATCATCAAAAAGAATAACTTCACAATTAAAGATAAAAGAACATTTTTAATATTACCAAAAGGATAAATAATTACAGCTAACTCCATACCTAATAATATTATTAAATCTGGAAGAATATCACCTAGAAACTTACTAAAGTTATATCCAAATCCCCATTTAATAAGCATAAAGTATACAGTAAAAAAATGACAAATATATGCAATTCCCACTGCAGCTGAAAGAGCAACTATATTTTTCCCTTCAAAAACTCCAATTAATATTGCTAATACAGTAATTCCTGTATTTATACAGCTGTTCCAAAATAACAAGCGTGTATTCCCTAGAGCTTGAAAAACACCGCTAGAACTAGAATTAACCATTTGTGGGATAATAGCAATTGATAATAACTGAAAGCATACAATAGATGAACCCCAGTGATCACCATACATTATAGTTATAATTTCTTTTCCGCCTAAAAAACAAAGAGGTGATACAAATGCCCCCAAACAAAATAATATTTTAAATACTTTCATATATTTCTGATAAATAATTTTAAAATCATGCTGAAAATCTGAAAGAATTGGATGAATAACTGGAGAAACAACACCTGTTAAATTATTTACCGGATAAAGCATTAACTCATATGATTTATTGTAATAACCCAATTGAGTATTTCCCATGAATTTGCCGGTTAACAAATTATCTAAATTACGCGAAAAATAATTTACGAAGTTAAACGCAAATTGATATACAGAATAATTCAACACCCGTTTAACACTATTCATTCCTATCTTTAACTTGAATTTCGGGCGAGTAGTAGTCCAATTCCATATAAAGGTAAAAACAGATGTTATGATTGATTGAATAACTAAAGAATAATAACGAAAACCTTTTAGCGCAAGAATTACAGTAATTGCTGCTGCAATTAAATAAACTATTACGGTTCTAATGGCGATTACCATAAATTCCTTATTCCGATTCAAAATACCATTGGGAACCATATTCATGGCATCAAACAGTAGCGAGATGCTTAATAATAGACTTAATGATATATATATATTATTTTTATAAAATTTCGCAATAGGCATTGATAATAAAGCAAAAATAATCATTAGTCCAATAGATATATATACAGTAAAGGAAAAAATATTGTCTATATCGTTCCTTGTCAAACCTTTATCTTGAACAACAGCCACGCCGAATCCCATATCAGACAATGTAGTAAAAAAAGTAGAAAAAACAGTTATTACTGCTACAATACCATAATCTGATGGAGACAATATTCTAGCCAATATTGCATTAACAAACACTGATAAAAGTATTTTAGAATACTTTCCGCCTCCGTTAATTAATGCAGCCTTCCTTAAAGATATACTTTTCGCCATTATTCAAATCCGCATCCTTACCATAATTTATAAATTATTTTTCAGAAATTTAACATATGCATCTAATGATCTCAGCATATTCTTACGTTTAAAAAGTACTCGTTGAGACTCTGACTTAGCAGATTTATTAGTTGAAACTGCCTGAAGATGATAAGTCTTATATTCTGGGGAATAAATCATTGGTAAGTTTATTTTTTCACATCTTAAACGTAATATATACTCTTCCATATACATAAAAGTATGCATATCATAAGGTAGTTTATATTTTACTAAATAATCTTTTGAAAAAATCTCAAATGCTCCATGTAAAGTCATATCACTATGCATCTGCTTAAAAAAAGGATTATCCCACCTATCTACACTAAATTCATTATTTTCTTTTAAATTAAGTTTAGATTTTATATATGCTTTAAAAACACTCAATTGTAGATGAATTTTATATTTCTTTATTTCTGAAAAATTTTTAGTAAAATTAGGTATTGGACTTTGATAAAATTTTCCTCTTACTGAATAAATTGCAGGGCCTAAAATACCAAATTTATACTTCTTATATGAATCATTAATCCATTCATATAATCCCGGATCTTTTACATACGCATCACTATTAGACATAATCACAAAATCTGGATCCATGAAGTTTAATAATTCTTTATAACCATAGTTATTACCGTTTGCAAAGCCAAGATTTTTAGGTGTTTTAACCAATGTAACTATATCATCATCTTTAAATTTGGAAAATAATTTAGAGTATGATTCATTAGGAGAACAATTATCTACTACAATTATTTTTACATTTACATTATCTTTATTCTGTTTTTTAAAATAATCTACACATTTAATTGTTACATCATATGAAAGATAATTTAAGATTACAATTCCAATATTAGTCATATTTTTCCCCTAATATATGCTACTTAATCTTTTCTGAAAATATCTCTTGTATAAACTTTATCTTTTACATCATCAAGAATTGAATTATATCTATTAGCTATAATTGCATCAGAACTATTCTTAAACTTATCAAGATCATTTACAACTTCACTACCAAAGAAAGTTGTGCCATCTTTCAAAGTTGGTTCATAAATAATTACATTAGCACCTTTAGCCTTAACACGCTTCATAACGCCTTGAACAGAACTTTGACGGAAATTATCACTGTTAGACTTCATAGTTAATCGGTAAACACCAACAGTAACTTGCTTTTCTTCCTTAGGATCGTAAGTATTCTTATCATCATAATCATAGTAACCTGCTTTACGCAATACTTGATCAGCAATAAAGTCCTTACGAGTATCATTCGATTTAACAATCGCTTCAATTAAGTTTTCAGGAACATCTTTGTAGTTTGCAAGTAACTGTTTAGTATCCTTAGGAAGACAGTAACCACCATAACCAAATGAAGGATTATTATAGTGAGTACCAATACGCGGATCAAGGCCAACACCATCAATTATTTCCTGGGTGTTAAGTTCCTTACTTTCAGCATAAGTATCAAGTTCGTTAAAGTAGCTTACACGAAGAGCTAAGTAAGTGTTAGAGAAAAGTTTAACCGCTTCAGCTTCAGTAAAGCCCATAAATAATGTAGGTATATCTTTTTCTTCTGCGCCTTCTTGCAATAATGTAGCAAAAATATGTGCAGCATCTACTAATTTTTCACTATCTAAATCAGTACCTACAACAATTCTGGATGGATGCAAGTTATCGTACAGAGCATGACCTTCACGTAAGAATTCAGGACTAAAGATAATATTGTCTGTATTAAATTCTTTACGGATATGCTTAGTGTAACCAACAGGAATAGTAGATTTAATTACCATAATCGCATTTGGATTATATTTTTGAACTAATTTAATAACTGCTTCAACAGCAGAAGTATCAAAGAAATTCTTTTCACTGTCATAATTAGTAGGAGTAGCAATAATTATGAAATCAGCATCTTTATATGCTTCTTCCGCATCTAAGGTAGCCTTTAACTTTAAATCCTTATTTGCCAGAAAATCTTCAATTTCTTTGTCAACGATTGGAGACTTATGATTATTGATTAAATCAACTTTTTCTGGAACTATATCTACAGCAGTAACCTCGTTATGCTGTGATAACAAAGTTGCTAAACTTAAACCTACATATCCTGTTCCTGCGACTGCAACTTTCATAACATTATCCTTCCTTACTTTGACAACTTTAATACCTTTTTATATTCCTCATAAATATTACTTGCATTTATATCTGTAGTAAAGCGACTATATGCTTCTTTTTGCCCATTACAAGCAACATTTTGAGTTTCAATAGGATTATCTATCATATATTTTAAAGTTTTAATTAAAGATTTTAAATTATTCCTATCAAAAATAAATCCTGTACCTTTATTTTTGATAATTTCTTTATTGGCTCCCGTATCAGATGCCAACACCGCTAAACCATTTGCCATATACTCAACAGTAACTCTTCCAAATGCCTCACCTTTGGAAGCCATAATCCCAATATCATACTTAGACAGCTTATTGGCAATATTTTTTTGATACCCTAATAATCTAACATTCTTTAAATTATTCTCAGATATAATTTTTTTTAACCGTTTTATATACCTTTTATTTCCAGTGCCTGCAATATCCAAAACTATTTTATCTCTGTATTTGGATTTCATACTTTTAATAGCACTAATAACTAAATCCTGCCCTTTATCACTTATTAGAGAACCACTCATTATTATTTTTATTTTTTCATCTTTAAAAATACGATGTCTAGAATAAGACGGTAAAATCAAACCATTATAAATTACATCTATTTTATTACTATCAATTTTATTTTTACTCCAACCTGATTTAACATAATCTGAAATTGCGATAAATCTAGTTACAAATTTATTCATGCAATTAACAGGTCTGATTGTATACAACATATTATTTAACACATCAGAATCTTCTCTTAAATGCATTATATGTGGAATATTATATTTTTTATGAACATACATTCCGAAATTTACAACAGAAACATTAGTATGAATTATATCAATAGATTCTATATCTATTTTTTCTTTTAAATATTTTAAAGCTTCATGATTATGTACACTTAATAATATTTTTTGTGGAAGCCAATTTAACCATGCTTTTGGATCTTTAATTCCACCAGTCCACACATCTTCATGACCAGTTACATAACATTCGATATTATTTCTCTTGCAAAAATTGTACACCATATCTTTGGAATGAACACAGACTATTGGATAAACATTATAATTGCTTCTTAAATTATTAATTAATTCAACTAATGACTTAGGTGCACCTCCTAGTCCTGGATCACTGTGTGATATGTATAATACTTTCAGTTTTTTCATAAGACTACTTCGACTTTCTTAATTTAAACTTATCGAAAAATAAAATATTCAATATATACCATGTAATTATCATATATACCAAGTTTATTCCAATGGCACGAATAAAGCCGTCGGCAAAAAATGCAAGAAACACAAATGAGCCTAAATAACCATACAATAAAATTAAAATAGATGTTAACTTACCCTTTTTTAGTTGGAGTTTTGCTTGAGAGTATATAAATTGGGCTATAAATGCCATTACAAATGTCATTATAATTATTCCAGCATATCCAAAGTCATATAACCAGGGATAAAAAACGGTATAGACATTTCCTAAATTATATCCATTTTTATACTGGAACGGTAAATATGGCAAATATTGGGGAATATTTAAATGAAATACTTTAGCAAATGATGGAATAATTGAATAAAACGTATATGCACCAAATACACCAATATTAATAGGAAATGAGTTGTTTTGAATAAATATTGATAAATTTTTTAATTGAGCCCCTAAATAAATAGATACATAATCAAATGTACTATAAGAAGATACATCTCTCCCAACCATAGTTGCAGTCAACGGTAATGCTACTAAAACTATCATTATACATAATAAAGCAATTATTGTGTATTTAAAATTGACTTTAGCACTATTATTTTTAAGTTGTAATGTAAAAAATAAGAAAATAAAAATAGTAATTATACCAGTAAATGTTCCACCACGAACTCCAGTCATTAAAGGTGTAATTAAAGCTATAACTATGATAAAAAACAGTCGCCAATTAAATCTTTTTAACAAAATAAGATTTAATAGAAATTGCCATTCTGACCATACTCCTATACTAAGAGTAATTATTGAAAGCAAGCTTGCTCTTCCCGACAATCGAATCGTATTATTAAGTTGACGAGATGCATAATTTAAATAATTTCCTGCTTTTATAGGATTAGAGATACCTGTAATTTTACGTATTTCAGCTACTATAATTAAGAAATTTATAAAAACAACTATACAAAGTATTGTTAGCTTAGCTTTATTCAAGGTTGGTACATTTAGCCTTGATTTCACTTCTTGTGTACTATTATTACGAATTTTACTAATGAGCCAACATACAACAGTAAACTCAGCTACTCCACCAACTAAAACTAAAAAAGTATTAATATCTACATTCAGCGACCACTTTTTTAAATTCAGTAATGCAAAAAATGTCATTAATACAAAGCCAGATGTAAAAAGTACACTAGGGGATATTATTTCTTCACCATTAAGAAAATAGGCAATAACTAAAGCTAGCATTAAAGCCAATAAAAGAAAAAAAGCCATATCTTGTTCTCCAAATCTTTATTCTAGATTATTAAAGATAACAATCCCTAATAAAATAATTACTTAAACCACTAATAGTTCCTTTAAAAATAGCCTTTATTTTTTCCCTTTTATTTGATTCAAACAAAATCACTTTAATCATAGTCTTAATTTGTAAAACATACATATTAGGTAGTGTTTCATCAGGGTAACGTTTATAAACAATAATTTCATTTCTTGAAATATAGAAGTGTCTAATAGCATTATGATTCATAACATCAATACTCTTTAAACCTATTTTATACTCTTTTCTATCTCCAATTTCATGCAACATCCCAACGAAATTGATTATATAGTTTTTAAAATCATATTTACGTAATGCAAAACAAACATCAAAATCTACATAGTCAATAAATAATTTCTCATCAAATCCACCAATCTTTTTTAGTGCCGCTAAATTAATTAATGAACCGGAAGTAATCCATTTATCAATTTCAGAATATGAATTTGATTTAAAATCATTATATTCTTCCCTACCAGTATTCCGATCTATGAAATTACAACAAAGTTGACCAACCCGAGGTAATTTTAAATACTTACAATACTCCTTCACTAAACCAGAACTTATTACAGTATCCTGATCTAAAGTTAATAGCCAATCATATTTGTTTTCTATAGACCAGCTTGCTATTTTATTCAAAGCATATGCTATACCCATATTTTGCTCTTCTTCTAAAAGAATACATTTCAAATTATTTATGTGCAACATATGGATTACATCCTTAATATTTCTTGATCCATTATCAAAAAGTACTACTTCGCCCACTTGTAATTTAGCAGCTTTAATATTTTGTTCTAATCTATCAATATCTGGATTATAAAGTACAATCCCAGCAACTATATTTGTCATTGTCTTGTCAATCTTCCTAAATTATTCATTACTCCATCGTGAATACCATAACAAATATATTTAAATCTTTTAAGTCGATTAGGACAAAACATAGTATTAAATATTAATTGTTTACCTAACCCATAAACTAATTTAAAATGATATCCTTTAGGTAAATAGTCTTGCTTAAGTAAATAAATCGTATTCCTATAAACATAATACAATCTAAATGGAGCTATAGGAATTTTACCCATTACTTTTTCTTTACTACCAATTTGATGATCAAACTTACAATTATAGTCTTTAACTACTAAATAACCTTTACTTAGTAGTCTCCATGACCATTCATAATCAACCATATCAATAAAAAATTCACTCTTCATTACTCCCCATTTTTTAAAATTACTTATAGGAATTAATGAGCCAGAGCTTATAACTTCATTTACAAATTTAAATTCTTCATTTGATGACTCATTATTGGGCACAGCTGAAATTGAAGCTATTTTGTAATTCTTTTTCTCTAATTTTTTACAGTCACTCTCTAACAAGAGTAGATTTTTTTTAAAGATAAAGCTATCTTGATCTAAAAATAATACATAGTCTATTGTTTTTGCTAAATATAAATTTTCAATAGCTGTATTTTGAGCTACAGCTATTCCCAAATTATCTTTATTAATTATCAACTTAACATTGGTATAATTTCTTACTAAAGTTTGTAAATCTAAAATATTTTTTGATGCATTATCTACTATACAAATTTGAAATTCTTCAAATTCTTCCAAAGTCTTCTTTAATACGTTTATTGTTGGATTAAAAGTAACAATAGCTATTGCAATATCGTGTATACTACTAATCATTCTTATCTACAATTTTTCTCACTGTCTCTAATAAACTTTCACCGTTATCCATTATATTTAACTGTTTACCATCACTATTTATTTTACCTATTATTGTATTTTCCATTAATTTTGCTAATTTACTTGCATCATTAACTGGGTAATAAAAAACATTGGTATAATTTCTAAGTAATTCATGTGAAAACTCTGTATCTGATGCCAAGATTATATCTGAATGAACAGCAGCTTCAATTAAAGGCAATCCAAAGCTCTCTATATAAGATGGGAAAATTAATACATGTGTATTGTACATACGCATTACTTTATCTCTAGAAATATGCCCTATATAATTAATACAATCATCGGCATATTCCAATTGATCTGATCTCAAAGTAAAGTCAACTTTGAAATCTTTTACTCCATTTTCCTTTAAGATATTTATTGCTTTATAAATTAACTCATGATTCTTATATATATAATTAGATGCTGGATAAAAGAAAAGATTTCCTTTTCCCTTGTATTTACTTTCGTCCTTAACATCAACTCTTGGATGCTTAACTACAATGTTATCTCTGTTTAGTTTAGTTTGCGCAATTACAGCTTTCTTCATCCACCTAGTTTGAACAATAACAGTTGGAGAAACTGTAGATAATGATTGCTTTATAAAGCTTCCAATTAAATGCTGATATACTGCTAATTTCTGTTCACTTTTTTTATAAAAACTAAAAATTTTTTCTTTTTCAAATGGTATAGGTTGATGTAAATATACAATTTGAAGTTTAGCTTTTACTCCATACGTAGCTATATTTTGTAAAGATATGTATACATCTGGACGAAATCGATTAATATATTTTCTACCACTCCATCGCTCAAAAAATAGCTTCTTTAATTTATGTGCTTTTAAGTCTGGCCTTACCACTATCTTCACATTTTCAGATTCCGGAAAAAATCTGCCAGCTAAAATAAATATCCATTCATTAGTATGATCCTTATTTAATACATCAAAATAAAAATCCGATAAAATCGAATATACTCCGCCTGCATCAGGAATGGCTGCAATATCATTTACTACAAATTTCATCCTCTGTACTCCCTGAAGATTTAATATAAATTTCAAACTTCTTCATTACACAGTTTTACATAGTAATTAAAATCGTGTATTGATCTATTAATTCCTCTAAAAGAACGTCCATTTTTCAATTGACGACCTATAAGCTTTAAAATATACATAAGTTTATCTTGATTAGTCATATTCCACGGTTTTATTTTTCCTACAAAATGTAAAACTACAGGATTATTAACAATATTTTTACTCAAATAAAGTGGCTCATATGGAGCAAGAACATTGTATTTTTCATTTAATACCGCACCAGACTTTTTATACCAATCCGGATATTTTAGTTGAATAACATTCTGATCCCCCAAAGCACTTAAATCACTCGCCTTATCAATGAGATCAATCATTTTTTTATCTTCACCTTTTTTAGGAGTAAGAACCATTACTCCTCCATTTGGAGTATCCCAATCTGAATTTCCAGGATATGATTTTCCTGCAATAACTGCAGAAAAATTCTTTAGTTCAAATAAGTGATCAATGTTTCCCTTAACTAACACATCTGAGTCCAGAAACACAATTTTTTTAAATTGAGTTAATCCAAAAACTCTTAATTTATCAAAAGTTTTCGACCAATTAGAATATCCCATGGCTGCATTCTTATTTTTTATTTTATCAGATACCTTAATTGAATCTATTTTTATATATTCAATATCTAAATTTTTCAATGCATCAATAGATGATTGATCAACCTCATCAGTAACTAATACCGTTAATGGATATAAACTATTTTGTATACGCAAAGCCTTAGCTAATGCAATCGTTCCCTTTAAATAATTGTTACTACCTAAAAGTGTTACATAAGTATACTTTTCTTTAGACATTTTTCCCTCAACTCTACATAAATAATAAACATTCTAGTAAAATTTTACTTTTTATCGCTATATTTCCATTTTTTAAAGTATTTTATCATTGCCTGTAAATGCCATTTCAAAAGTTTTACATTCCTATGCGATCCTTTTTCCCATAAATGAACCACAGAAGTATAAGGAAAATACTCTAACACAGAAATTTCATTGATACGTCGACACAGATCTGCATCTTCTACATACATAAAATATCTTTCGTCAAAGCCATTTAGCATTTTCATTAGACTAGTTCTAATTACAATAAAACTTCCTTGTCCAAATGGAACACGAAATGGCTTGGTATAATCTTTATCCTGCATGGTATGATACGCTCTACGTTGCTTAAATGTATCAAAAGGATGAAAATAACGAATAAAAATATCATATATAGTTAGTTCTCTTCTATAAACAGGCTCAATATTTTTATTTTTATCAACTAATCTAGGAATAATTGCACCAATATCTGAATTTCGTTCCATATATGGAATTATCTTGCTAAATGAATCCTCAATTAGTAAAATATCAGGATTACAAATTACAAAAAATTCACCATTTGCATTTTTTAGAGCAATATTATTTGCTTTGCCAAAACCTAGGTTCTTATTGTTTGCAATGATAGTAATATCATCCAAATCTTTTAACTTTTCAATTTCATTAAAGAAATTCTTTTTAATTTCTTTTTCGGTATTATCTACTATAAATATCTCTTTACTATATTTTTTAGTAAACTTATTTATAGAATTTACTGCATTTATAATTTGATCATAATTCTTATATGCAACAATCGAAAAAGTCAAATCTTTGGTGTAATTCACGTTATTGTTCCGCCAATCAGTAATCTAATACGCTCCATTAGGATGAATAACCACCCCAATTGTCTTAATAATCAACTTCAAATCTTCCCAGCAGCCGGAATGGTTGATATAAACAATATCAAGCCAAACCATTTCGTCGAAGTCGGCTTCACTGCGACGTGTTACCTGCCACAAGCCAGTACAACCTGGCATGACTAGCAAACGCTGCTTGTCATAGTCAGTGTACTCAGCTACTTCACTTGGCAATGGTGGACGAGGACCAACTAATGACATGTCACCAATCAAAACATTCCAAAGCTGTGGCAATTCGTCAAGACTATACTTACGAATCGTGTGACCGATCTTGGTAATTCTTGGATCATTTTTGATCTTGAACATTGCTCCGTCAACTTCGTTTTCGTCTTCTAGTTGATCTAGCATTTGGTCAGCATTCACAACCATTGAACGGAACTTCCACATCTTGAAGGGTTTCTCATTTTTGCCAATTCTCTCTTGCGAATAAAAGGCCGGGCCACCATCTTCATGTCTTATTTTTATTATCAGAAATAAAAATAACGGAGATAGTAAGATTAATCCAAGGGCGCTAGCTAGTATATCAAATATCCGCTTAATCGTATGATACACTGGACGTCCCTTAACTTTTGCCGGATTAACCTGTAACTTCTCCATTACCATCATATTCCTCTTATACTCTAGTCTCTGATCTATTAAATACACTCTCTGTTAATATTACCACGCTCTATGCAGCTTAGATGCAAACTTGCATATTTACATCAAAAATTAAAATAACCAGAACTTCTTTTTCTGCTTCAATGGGTGCCAATCCATCTGAACTGGGTCGCCATTGATGATACTTCTAGCATTATCTTGCCACTGCTGAGCTAAGTCTTGACTGAATTCTTGACTCATCTTTTTATAAGCTTCACTCAATTGATACTGCCGTCTTGGCAAGTCGTGTGCGTCAGATGCAAAGGTGCATCCCTGCCCCGCCGCAATCAACTTACGCGACATCTCTTCGATCTTCTTGCCAAAGATTCCTGTATAAGAACTAGCAGTAATCTGCACCAAGCAGCCTTGTTCCAGCATCCCTTGCAAGATCTCGGGTTCCTTCAAGATGCGGCTATTGCGCTCCGGATGCACGATAATTGGTGTCACCCCGCGCTGCATGATCTTGAAGATCGTGTCTTGCGCATAAGTTGGCACATCTTCACTTGGAAATTCCAACAGCATGTAAGTACCGTCTTCATCACAGAACAAGATGTCATCGTTATCAAGCGCATCAATCAAGTCTCCCGACAAACGAACTTCCTGTCCGGGGAAGACTGTCAATGGGATCTTAGCTTCATCTAACTTCTTTTGGTAAAGATCAGTTAGCCAGATAATATCATCTTTATGATTCGTATAACGCCCATTCAGTGTATGCGGCGTACAAATTGCATGCGTTACGCCATCTTTGACCGCAGCCTTGGCTAACTTAATTGAAGTGTCCCAATCTTTTGAGCCATCATCAATGCCAGGCAAGATGTGGCAGTGAATATCGATTAAAACCATTATTGATCGTCACTCTTTTTTCTACCGAACAGGCCCTTTTTCTTCTCAGCGCCATATCCATAACCATAGCCATACCCGTAGCCGTAACCATAGCCACCGTTTTCAGCTCTAATGTCGTTCATGACGTAGCCTAGAATCCGAGCCTTGGCAAATTTTAACATTTGCACTGCTCTAGTAATCCCAGCCTTTTGCGTAACGCCTTGACGTACTACTAAGACTACGCCGTCAAGGTGACTAGCCAACTCTTGCGTATCGGATACTTCAAGAACAGGAGCTAAGTCAATGATAACCATATCATAATGTGACTTAACCAATTCAATGAAGGTTTCCATTCTGCGTGAACCAATCAATTCAGCTGGGTTTGGTGGAATCGGACCAGAAGTCAAGATTGACAAGTTATCAATTCCACTTTCTTCAACCACATCATTTAAATTGATTTCGTCAGCTTCTGAAGTAAGAACAGTTGTCAAACCAGTATTGTTCTTAACGTTGAATGTACTGTGCAAAGTTGGACGACGCAAGTCGGCATCAATTAATAAAGTCTTGCGTCCTGCTTGGGCATAAGTAATCGCCACGTTAGCCGTGACAGTTGACTTACCTTCACTAATGTTGGCTGAAGTAAAGGCTAAAGTATTAATTTCTTCATCAACTGCCATGAAGTTAATGTTAGTTCTAATTGTTCTAAATTGTTCAGCTACCGCACTACGAGGATCAGCAACTGTGATTAATTGGGCACCATGCTTAATCGTATCATCGGTACCACGTTTTTTTCTAAATAATGACATTCGCCTCTCCTTTCCTATACTCGACGACTTCTACGCTTAGGGCCATTAGAATTCTTATTCTTTCTTCTAATGACAAATGATGATGACACATGGAAGTGTGACACTTGACCCAAGTCAACTAAACCTAAGGTGTCAGTCAAGAATGCATCATCCTTAATTGTAGTGTCAGACATTTCACGAATTAAGACTACTGCGAAACTTAAAACCAAGCCAATAACAAAGCCAGCCAAGGTAAAGAGCTTCACATTAGGTGATGATTGACTACCATTAGTTGCTGGCGCAACGATCGTAACGTTGTTAATGTTCATGATGTTAGGAATTTGATCTCTGAATGAACGTGCTACAGCGTTAGCTTCAACCTTTGCCTTTTCAGGTGTATCTGCAGTAGCAGAAATTGAGAAGACCTGTGATTGTTGTTGGGTATTAACTGAAACGCTCTTAGCTAATTCGCTAGTAGAAACGCTGTAGCTCTTACCGCTACGTTCAACTACTTCTGGTTGAGCCTTTCTTACTAATACTCGCCGACCCTCTGCATTAGTCTTGTACTTAGCAGGTTTAGCCTTTTTTACCACTCTAACTGGGTTAGCTAAACGATTAGAAGCATCTTGCAAAATAACGTGACTAGTTACAATATCCTTATAGGTAGTAACCATTTGCATGTTAGCTTGTTGAGTTGTATATGCCGCATTCGGGTCATTCTTGTTAGCCTTTTGGTTAACCAAAATCTGCGCATTAGAAGTATACTTTGGTGAAATAATAAAATTAGCGACGCTCCAGCCGACTAAAGCCAGACCGACACTCCAGATAATCAGTGCCCAGATGTGGCGACGGCAAATTTGTAGCAATTGAGTAAGATCAATTGTATTTTCAGTTTGCTTTTGCTCTTGTTCCATTTACCTTTTCCTTTAATAACGATTAATGATTCATAATATAGCTGGCCTTGTTAGCAGCTACCTTAACATGCGGCAATTCTAGCGCCGTTCTGATCTTATCAGAAACTCGCTGACGCTCTTCTCTACTTACCACTTCAATTTCCATAGTGCCAAACTTAGGGTTTTGTGTTTCTTTACTTACACCCTGAGCATGATCTTGGGAAAGATTGTTAGTGGCTTTTCTATAGTCCATAGCAATCTTGTACATTTGGTTCATGGTCAAGTCAGTCTGCATCTCGCTAGAAATGGAATTCAAGAAACTTGAATTAAGCAAAGTTGAAGGTGAAACAGACTTCTTAAGCAAGGCCATAATTACCAAGCGGTCACGCTCTTGTCTACCATAATCCTGACGAGGGTCACCATGACGAAGTTGGGCAAATGCTAAAGCCTTTTTACCATTCATATGATAAGTCTGGCCTTTGACAAAGCTATAACCCATATTGTTGAAAGTTAATGGAGAAGTTACATCAATTCCCCCAACTTGGTCAATTGCCTTCTTCAAACCACCCATATTGATCATGATGTAACCGTCAATTGGAACACTGTAATATTTATCAAGTGTCTTAATTGTTTCGCTAACCCCGCCTAATGTATAAGCTGAGTTAATCTTAGTTACACCATATTGTGGGTAATCTGGGAAGATTGCGTTTGAGTCACGTGGAATTGAGACAATGCTTGTACTATTGGTCTTAGGGTTGATTGACATCATCATGATGGTATCAGTTCTACCCTTCCAGTGACGACCCATGGCACCAGTATCTGTACCTAATAATAGGATATTAATTGGCTTTTTCTCATTCAGCAAATTATCAAGAGTACGTCCTTTATTACTCTTGGTAGTCTTAGCAACGGGGGTGTACATATTCTGCGTCGTATCACGCAAATTCTTGTAGATCATCCCGCAAACAAAAAGACCGACTACAATGATCACGCCAATAACAATCCAAAAACCGCGCCAGAACTTACGGTGACGACGGTGGTGATGATGGCGATGACGATGTATCGGTTTATTACTTGATTCTGCGTTATTTTCCATTTTAATCCTCTTAATCCTATAATCGTTATTATTATATACTCAAGAACCCATTTTGACCACCCTTAAAAGGTTTACATGCGGCAAATACTTGAGGTGATGTGCGTTTTATTGCTACTGAAATAATATATTATCGGTAGATACGTAACATGCAAATAAAAAATGCATCCCTCAAAAATGGAATGCATTGATGCTGAATCATTGTATTTACTATGTATGTTTATTCCTTACTCTAACTATTTTTTCGATAATGTGATTTACATTCAATAATTGTGAAATTATTATCTTCCTCAGGAACATATACTAAACGATCAACGTCATTAATTCTTCTTGACCACAAACCTGACAGATCACCTTTTAAAGGCTCTGGTTTACCTATGCCTTCGAATAATCCATCGCGTTGAATAGACTTAATTAATTTATTGATTCGTTTCAGCGTCTTCTTATCCTCTGTTTGCCAATTTACATACTCATTCCAAGCTTCATCTTTCCATCTGACAGTCATCAATCATCCTCCAGAAGCTTGTGATGAGAAATTGAAGTCCCCTTTTTATATTCTTCATACCTGGTCTTAAGTACATTCATATTTTCATTACTGTAAAAAGGACTTGCTTTAACTTCAAATGGAATTTTTCTTTCATTAACTAAAGCCTTCGTAGCTATGTTAATCCAAACCGAAAAATTCAATCCCATATCCGCCAATAATTCTTCAGCCTCGTTCTTTAATTCAGGATCCATACGAGCTGTAATCTTTGTATCTTTCATTGTTGTTATCACCTTGCCTTACATTGTACTTACATTGTATCATATAAATAAGGCTAAACTAGCAAAAAGCATCTACAACTATGTTAAGTATTGATAGGAGTTGATTAATTATGCTAAATATTGAAGAATCAATTAAAGAATTTGAAGCATATTTTCAAGGCAAGCCTAATGAAGTTGAAGTAGTTACACGAACTATAGCAGTAGTGAATAAGAAAGATCAGCATAAAAATAAATAATTCTACTTGCATCCTTCAAAACACATCTTACGAGTGGTCATTTGACCGCTTTTTTTCTACCTCTTTCCAATCAATTCGACTTCTTTCCTTATTATATGGATCTGTAATACAATAAACTTAACAACAAATAACGAGGTGTTTTTATGATTGATAATCAACCTAAAAAGACAAAAGCTTATATCGCGGGCGTAAACTTAAACGACCCAAACTTCGACTACTACATGACCGAGCTGGCCAACTTGACTGAAGCCAACAACATGGAAGTAGTTGGACAAAGTTTTCAAAATGCAGAATCAATTGTCGCTGGGACCTACCTCGGTGTCGGCAAAATTAACGAAATCAGAACAATGGCGCAAGGTTTAAAGGCCAAGGTCTTAGTGCTCAATGATGAATTAACTCCGGTACAGATCCGTAACTTAGAAAAGTTGACCAAGATGCGCGTGATTGACCGCACGGAATTGATCCTCGAAATCTTTTCTAACAGAGCACGCACCAAGCAAGCTAAATTGCAGGTACAGCTAGCACGACTGCAATACGAACTCCCCCGCTTGCATCCCTCCGAGAACAACTTGGACCAGCAGCGTGGTGGTGGCTTCGCTAACCGTGGTGCCGGTGAAAGTAAACTAGAATTGAACCGGCGGACAATTGGCAAGCAAATTTCAGCCATCAAGAAAGAATTGAAGGCTGTTGCCGACCAGGAAGAAATCAAAGCGGCACGACGCAACCAAAGTCGCATCCCTAAAGTCGCTCTCGTTGGCTACACCAATGCCGGTAAATCAACCACAATGAACGGACTATTGCGTGAATTTTCTAAAGAAGGAGCCGACAAGGAAGTCTTCGTTAAAAACATGCTTTTTGCTACGCTAGATACTTCCGTGCGGCGGATCGACTTGAAAGACAACTTTAGCTTCATTCTGTCTGACACTGTCGGTTTCATTTCTAAACTGCCCCACAACTTGGTTGAATCCTTCAAGGCTACCCTGCAAGAAACGCGTGATGCTGATTTATTAATCAACGTTGTTGACGCCTCTGACCCGAACATGGTCCAAATGATTCGGACAACACAGAACGTTTTGGATGAAATTGGCGTTAAGGAAATTCCGATGATTACCGCCTACAACAAGGCTGATAAGACTGATCGCAATTACCCACAGATCGAAGGCGACGACATTCTTTATTCCGCCATCGATCCAAAATCGATCAAACTACTGGCCAACTTGATCACCAAGCGCGTTTTTGCCAACTATAAAAAGTTTGACTTGATCCTGCCACTAAGCGCAGGCAAGGAACTGGCTTACCTGCATGATCGCGCCCAAGTTTTACGTGAAGACTACCAAGACGATGGCGTCCACATCGAAGCGAACATCGCGCCCGACGACCAAGGACGCTTTCGTCAATATTTGGCCTAACTCGATTAGGAAAAAATATGAAAAAACATAATCTGCTGTTCCTTTTTGCCCTCACATTTTTGTTAGTTCCTACTAACACGCCTGTAATGGCTGCTAAATATAGTGCTAGTGAGTCAAAAAAGGTGCGCACTTTTCAAAAAAGCTATCATCGTTTGAGCCAGAAGAATTACAATCAGACTACGCTCTTTACCGTGCAGCCAAATTTTGGTATTCCTTTTTCAGCAGGAGTGCTTGACCCTGATTACATCAAAACTTCAATGGCTTATGTCAATTATTACCGCTCATTGGTTGGACTGCCTGATGACGCCAATTATGCTAATGATAACGTTAACGCACAACTTGGTGCTGCAGCGCTAGCTTCAGTTAACGCGGAGCAAAATCTGCGAGCTCACGGCTTACAAGGTTACGTCAAGCCTGGCTATATCAGTGATACTGACTGGGATACAGCGGAAAATACTACATTGGGCAATATCAATTTTTCAGAATCAACTAGCGGAACCACGGCTGGCGAGATCGTTACCGATCTGATACGTGAAGATAATAATATTGCAGGTAATGGCAACATCGGTCACCGCGGCATGATCCTCTCGACGCGAGCCACCCGAATGGGAATCGGCGCAGCTTATGGCACCGAAAACAACGTCTTGTATTCTGTTGAACATGGACTATTTGCCGATGATATTTTGCGCCAGCCTGTAAAAAGCCGAATCGTTTATCCAGCTGCCGGCGTTTTTCCTTACGAATTAGTTGGTGGTAAAACGCCATGGTCTTACTCAACAACCGAGCGAATTTCTGGTCAGCCGAAAATTTACATCACGGATTTGACCACCAAGAAAAAGCGGCAAGCGACGCAGGTGCGCAACTTCGGCACTGCTCTTTATGGTGACGGCTACACAACGACAATCACTTACCGACCTGGCAAAACCAAGTTAATCAACACGCACAAGTACCGTGTACAAATCGGCAAACATTATAGCTACAGTTTCAAATTTTTCAGGCAAAATAGCACATTGAAAAATAAACAGATTGTAAAGCATCGAAAATGAAATACGTTGATATGCAAAACGGCTCAAGCAGTTGTACATCCTGCTTGAGCCGTTTTAGATAGTAACAAATATTGTAGTCTGTTCAACAATCTTCATGTAAAATAATATTTAGGTCTATTGTAGCGGTTAGCTACCGCTAAGACTTAGTAACTTTAGCATGGCTACACACCCCTCGATCAATTCTTAAGTTATGGAGGTGGAAGCTATGCATAATTGGGTAGACTGGAGAAGTAGGCTTCCAAATGATTGCTTGGGCTATCGCTATTGCGATTGTGCTGAATGCCTTAGGCGTTTTCGCTATTCGTTTAGCCATTGCGCATGCGATAACAAAAAAAGCTAATCACAAGGATTAGCCGAAACAACAGTCATCTTAAGTTACGATTGGAGTTAGCGACTGGTACTCGCTAGCTCCTTTTCTTTTATTATTTTAATATGATTTAGAATTTATTGCAATGTTTAGAAGCGCTTATTCTACGCCAATGACGTAACGCATGATGAATCAATAGCTTGTTGTACCAAGCATAATTGTGCTTCATATAATTATAGGCGGTTGTAAAATTTTCCAGTTGGCTAGCCGCAATGAATTGATTGCGTGTCCAATGCCAATCCCTGGTAGGATAATACAAGATTTTTACTCGAATTACCCTTCCTACTGTAATAATTGCCCGATCATGATGATAACGCGTGCGGGCAACATTGAGGTAGCTTCCAATTAAAGTGTTGCGCCAATATCGATTATGCAGATACTTTTTCTCCCAAAGCAAGGCCCTGCGTAACACCTTAGAAATGCAGTACCATTTGCGTTTGCCATTAGGCAATTCAACCAAACACCAAAGATATTGGTGTCTCTTCGCCATTCAATCCACCCCTTCTAATTAATATCGGCTTTAATTATACCGCTACTAGCTATTCAGTTAGAAAATCAATAATGTCAGAAAATATTAGGTCATGATGTCAAATCTATTCAACTGACATCATTTGTCCTAAGAACGCATTTACCGCTTGCTTAATATACTCGCTGCAAAGGTGAGTATACTGCGTTGAATTTCTGGACATGGCTCTGCTTAAACGGTCTTGATGGGTGTCATTTTAATCCTTCTTTAATTTTTGCTATAATTTTCTCCACACTGAAAATTATGACAAAAAAGTAGAATTTTTCAGTCTAGAGAAAACTTTTATCAATACAAAAAAGCAAGCGCATTAATCGCCTGCCTAAAAGTATTCCAAATTACTTTTCTATAACACTCTCTTAGCAATTGATGGTGTAAAGTAACTCGATACCGTTTGCAAAATAGTACCTTGCTCCGGTGTTGCTGCGTTTACATATTGATTGTTTCCTACATAAATTGCAACGTGGTATGGAGCTGTCGTTGAACCCCAGAAGACTAAGTCACCTGGCTGCAAGTTGTTCAATGAAACAGTTTGACCAACCTTAACTTGATCATAAGTTGTTCTTGGCAAGTTAACACCAGCCGCTTTTTGGTAAACATATTGTACTAAGCCAGAACAGTCAAATGAATCCGGACCTTCTGCACCCCAGACATAATTCTTACCTATCTGTTGTTTAGCTAGCGCAACAATTGAAGCGGCCTTACTAGTAGCTTGCGTTGAAGAAGTTTGGTTAGTATTTTGGCTAGTCTTCTTGATTGCCGTATTAACAATTTGCTTAGCCTTCTTCACCTTAGCTATCTTTTCAGCCTTCTTCTGAGTAGCCGTTTTAGTAGCTACTGCCGCTGTCTTCTTATTAACAGTAGTCTTTGTCTGCTTAGCTTCCGTTTTCTTAACAGTTGGTGCTTGCGATACTTCTGCTTTTTCTCCAGCAGTAACATCTACGGTATAACGCGCTTCAATCCATTCACGCGTTCCAACCTTGTACCACAAGTTGCCCTTCTTATCGAGTGCAGTCTCAGCTACATTCCAGACCGTGCCGTCCTTAGCACGGTAGCCCATGAATTGACCATTCTCATAGTTGGTCCAAATATTCAGGCTCTTACCTGGTAAATAGCTAATCTTAACTTGCTTAATCGCAGTAAAATTAGCTGCACGAACAGTTTTCATTGATGTGATTGCGGAAACACCCGTAACGGTCAGGGCTGCAGCCGCTCCCACTTTAAAAAAATTATGTTTCATAATTGAATCCCCTTGGTAGCGAAACAGGTGAAAACTTTTCACCTAAAATTACCCACTCTTACTATGTAACGCCTTCATTATTGCATGTCCTACCTCAAGAAGCAAATTAGAACATTACAATATTACAAAAAAGACGGATCACTGGAATCCGTCTTCATTACTTACTATCTTAATTTAAAACACGCTTAGCAACACTTGGGTAGAAGTATGAACTCAAAGTTTGCTTGATTACGCCTTGACCTGGTGTAGCAGCGTGGATGTATTGGTTGTTACCAACATAGATACCTACGTGATATGGAGCACTTGCACTACCCCAGAAAAGCAAATCACCCGGTTGAAGATTATCCATAGAAACGGTTGATCCTTGCTTAACTTGATCATAAGTAGTTCTACCCAACTTCACGCCAGCAGCGTTAGAGTAAACATATTGTACTAAACCTGAACAGTCAAAACCGTTAGTTCCTGTACCACCCCAAACATAGGACTTGCCTAATTGTGCTGAAGCCAAAGTAATAACTGCTGAAGCATCACCAGTTGCTTGAACTGACTTCTTAGCCTTTTTAGCTTTCTTAACTGCTTGAGCCTTATCTGAACTAGCATCAACAGTATATTGAGCTAAAATCCATTGGTTATCACCAATTTGGTACCATGTACGGCCCTTCTTATCAGTCTTGGCGTCAAAAACATTCCAAGTAGTACCATGTTGAGCACGTTGACCAGTAAAGTGACCGCCATTGTAGTTGTCCCAGATGTTAATTCCATAACCTGCAATGTAGTTAATCTTTACTTTGGTAGTAGCAGCTTGAACAGTAGCATTAGTTGAATCTGGCTTGATGACATTTACTGCAGCTATACCGGTCAGAGTTAATGCAGCAGCTGCGGTAACTTTTACGAAATTGCTCTTAATATTCATCAAATTCTCCTATATGTTTTCACTATATATATAAGCATTCTTAGAATTTATTACTTAAGCTGGTAACGAAAATATTAATTCATCGAAAAATCTTTAAATTTCTTTAACGTATTTAACAAAATCTATAATAATGTCCTAATGTTACAGTAGTGTTACAAAAGTAATACTGATTTAATAAATATTACGTTTCCGTCAAAAAGAAAAATAGCTAGGGAGATTTCCCTAACTATCTTAATTTAGATATTTTATTTTTAGGAAGACTAACGCAATTAGTCGATCACACGCTTAGCTGATGATGGGTAAAATGAAGCTAAGGTTTGTTGCTTAACATTTTGACCAGGAGCTGGAGCATGAACAAACTTGCCGTTACCTACGTAGATACCTACATGGTAGTTACCCCAGAATAATAAGTCACCCTTCTTAAGCTTCTTAGTTGAAACTGAAACGGTCTTACCAAGAGTAATTTGACCGTAAGTAGTTCTTGGCAAAGTCTTGTTAATAGCATTCTTGAAAACGTAAGTAGTTAAGCCTGAGCAGTCAAAACCGCTAGGACCAGCAGCACCGTAAATGTAAGGCTTGCCGATTTGCTTCTTAACAAGCTTAACAACTGCATTACGCTTCTTAGTAGCAGCTGATTCTTGCTTAACTGAACTTGAGTCAGGTTTAGTAGTTTCAAGATCTGAAATTGAGTTGTTAGTAGTTACAGTAGTGTTTTCAACGTCATCAGCGTGAACAGTTGATGGAACATTGATAGCTGAGATACCGGCAAAGAATACTGATAAAGCTGCGGTGTATTTTACTAAAGTACGTCTAAAATTCAAAATTAATTGTCTCCTCTAAAAATTACTAAATTATTTTTTTGATTTCTTAAATCAATTGACGTTTTATATAATACCGATTGAATGTTACACGAATGTTTCAAAAGAGCTACCATCGCGTTAAGAAACCTTATTAAAAAACACATTTTATGTAAAAAAGGGAAGACCCAAAAAGCTAGCGAAGCTTTGCTATCAGTGCATCGAGAGTACTTTTGGTCTTTGTTAAATTGTCGTTAATTAATACATGAGCGTAATTTTTCAGATCAGCTGGCAATGCATTTAATTCACTACCACTAAGTCTTTCTTTAATCTTACTTGGATCATCACCGCGCTTGAGCAAACGCTCTTCTAGCTCTTTTTTGGTAGATGTTGTTATATAAAGGAAATAGACTTTGTCACCCAATTGCTGAATATAGGTATAAACGCCTTTGATGTCGACAATTAGAGAAACTAAGTCACTTTTTTTCCAAGCTAAATTCAATGCTTCACGACTTGAGCCATACTGATAAGATCCATACTTAATATGTTCAAAAAAGTGCAGCTGTGCAAAAGTTTCGTCTGTTTCAAAATGATATGACACATCTTGTTTTTCGCCTGATCGCATCGGCCGCGTGGTATGCGTTAATACGCGTGGAATACCATATTTTTCAGTTAAATATTCTGAAACAGTCGTCTTGCCAGCACCACTAGGTCCTGCAATAAGAATTATTTTTTTCAAAACCTGATTCTCCCCACTTGAAAATGTTGCTTTTTTATAATAGCATTCTTGTGTTATAAAAGACTAAAACTTTTTCTCGGAAGGGAGAATTATAGATGAAAAAAGCAGATGTAAAAGTTGGTGCAATCGTTGGTGCCAAATCAGAAGAAGAACTTAAGAAGCCATTCCAAGGCAAAGTTGAAAAGATCTACGAAAATTCCGCATTGCTTGCAATTACTTCATACGATCCCGTTGACGCCACTGCTATCAGCGACTTGAACAATAAGATCGTAGTTAACTTCAAGAATTTAAAGACTGCTCGCGCTGCCAAGAACAGCAAGACTGCTTCAACTAATGAAGTTAAGATTGAAAAAATTGCCAAGAAGAACGACGATAAAAAAGAAGCAGACAAGAAGTAAAATTTGACAAAAATAGCCCGCGCAATGTTTACGCGAGCTATTTTTTTGCCTAAAATTAGGACATCGATACGAGAGGAAATATTTTATGAAAGAAAAAACGCGAACTGTTTTATTTTGGTTTATTTTAATCCAGCCCTTTTTAGACCTTTATTGGTTCTACAACGGCAAATTAGCGGAAGTTTTGCCATTTACTCTACCTACGATTATCCGAATTTTAGCTGTTTTTGTGATTTTCTGTATGTTTTTCAGTCAAAAGCAAAATTGGCAAAAATTAGGGCAAGACAAGTGGTTAATTCTATATTTAACCCTACTAATTTTGTATTCGATTATTCACTTAATCCACGTCAAAAACTTTAACAGCATTAATCCTAATGACTACAATTATTCAACTGTAAGCGAAATTTTTTATCTCATTAGAATGCTTTTACCTCTGATGGTGATCTTTTTTACAAAAGAATTGAATTTCAGTCAGGAGCAATTCAGACACGTTATCGAAGGCATCAGCGGACTTTTTTCATTTACAATTGTCATTACCAATCTTTTTGTCATTTCGCTTAGAAGCTACGAGACAGGCCCGATTAGCGCTAATATTTTTGAATGGTTTGTTAACCCCAATATCGGTTACTCCCATATGGCCTCCAAAGGCTTCTTCAATTTTGCCAACATGGTATCAGCCGTACTCTTTATGCTGGTGCCTCTGATGCTTTACTTCATGTTCAGTCGTTTTAACTGGAAAATCGTCACTTTGAACGTAGTTCAAGCTTTAGCGATGATCGAGTTAGGAACCAAAGTGGCCCTCATCGGTTTAATCGGTGGCGTGATTATCAGTATTTTGCTGTATGTTTTCCACTTATTTATTGTTAAGGATGTTAACAAAAACGGCAAAGCCATTATCGTGGCGCTTTTAATCGAAGCTGGCACCTTTGCCATCATCCCCTTTGGTCCAGCAATCCAGCGCTATAATTATGAAAAATATTTGGCTCAGCAATCCGATGATTCTTTGACACAGGCCAAGCGAGAATTAAATGCTGGCTTAAAAAAATATCCTCAAGGTAAACAGCGCAAGGAATTTTTAACGAATTTCATCGGCAATCATTATCAAGATTACGCCTTAAATAAGAAGTTTGTTTTTAAAAGCTACCCTTATAAATACGATCCTGAATTTTGGCTCAAAATCATGAACGAGCCAGGCACCGCTAGAATGCAAAATCGACATGTAGAAAAAGCGATGCTTGATCAAGTTGTGAAGACTAACAATAATCGACTCGACAAGTTCCTGGGCATTTCTTACACCCGAGAAACCAACATTTTCAACCTTGAACGTGATTTTACTAGTCAAATTTATTCACTTGGTTGGATCGGCATGCTGTTGTTCATTGGGCCTTATGTCATTATCCTGCTCTACGCTTTAATTAAGTGGCTAATGAACAAAGAAAAGCGGACTTATTTGATCAGCTCAATGTTGCTTTCAATCGCCTTTATGATTTTCGCAGCATTCTCGTCAGGTAACGTAATGGACTTCTTAACAGCTAGCTTCATCCTGGCTTTCGTTGAAGGCAGCTTATTAGCTAGCGTAACCAGAAAAGAAAATTAAACATAAAAAAAAGTTAGGTAGTTGCTTGCCTAACTTTTTCTTAGTTTTTAAACATTATTTTTCTTGCTTAATAAAGCTTGAATCTGGCACCCGAATTAAGTAGTACCGAGTTGCTAAATGACCTGCATGCATCCCGATTCCATTTTGCCAATTCCGCTTGTACTTAGCCGTATAAATTGCCACGTAAGCACGTTGATACTTTTTATCCATTTTAGCCAATTCCTTTTTTACATAAGGAATCTTCTCGGCATTCACATCAAGCGCAGTGTTACCATAAGCAATCGAGGCATAGTCACTACCAATCGTGACCTTGCTGCCATCGCGATAAAAAGTATAAGTTTGTGAGCCATATCTCTTCTTAGCAGAATTAATCGTTACATAGCTTGAATTTCCCGCACCTGTACGCATTATCAGTGGCTCATACTTCACGTTTGAAGTAATACGATTTGCATCTTCCAGGTCTGGATTGTCCATAAAGGTCTGATTAAACATCCAACCTGCAGCTAATAAAAGTACTACAATTTCCACAATATTAAGAGCCATATTCGGCCAACTAAAGCGTTTATGCTGTTTGATAATCATCTTGATTCGTCTTTGACGAATGTTTTGGACGATAAAAACTAAATAAAGAATGATGGCAACCCAAATCAGGATCCCAATGATATTCCAGCTAAACATATGTCGTCCTCCTTTTTCTCAATTATATGGTAAAAAAAGCAAAATTTGAATAGGATAATAATTGAATACTTAGTTAAATAGTGAGAAGATCTTACTAGTACATTAGATTTATTAGGGAACATTATGGTAGCAATAGCTTTTTATTCAATTACTGGGCAAACGGAACGTTTTATTAAGAAAACTCAACTTTCGGCCCATCAAATCGACGATGCCAACCCTAAGTATGATATGGGAAAATCTTATATCTTAATCGTACCCTCATATCAGGACTTCATGATGGATTCAGTCGTTGATTTTTTAACGTATAAAGATAACAAAAAAAATATTATAGGGATTATCGGTTGTGGCAACCGAAACTTTAACGACCTCTTTGCTCAAACTGCCAAAAAGATCGCGGCAACATTGAAAGTGCCTATTTTGTATCTTTTGGAATTTAGTGGTACTAACCAAGATGTCAAAAATGTACGAAAAATCGTACACGATCTTTCTGCTGGTGAGAGTACTAAGCAAGTCCAAAAGCCTAAGGAATTACGTGGGAATATCAGCTTTTTGAGTGATTTTAGAGATTAAATATGACTGAAAAATATTACAAAGCAATTAACTGGAATGACATGGAGGACCGGGTTGACAAATCTGCTTGGTCCCGCCTGAATGATATTATCTGGGAACCCCGTAATGTTCCAGTTAGAGAAGATAAAAAAGAATTTTTACAATTAGACAAGCCGGTGCAAGATGCCTTGCTTCACGCATTCGGAGCACTATCTTTTTCATCTGGACTCCAAATGAAAAATGGGCTAGAGCAAATTAAGGTAGATGCCATCACACCAGAGGAAGCAGCTGTGCTGAATGCCTTGCAATATTTGGAATCTATTGCCAATAAAGGCTACAGCTACGTTATCAACGAGTTGACGGACTCAAATATAGCAAAAGACGTTATTAACTGGGCTGATGACAATCCTTACCTGCAAAAGAAGATTCGGATTTTGAATAAAATCTACCAAGGCGGGGATGCACTACAAAAAAAGGTAGCTAACGTTATCCTAGAGACAGCTCTCTATCATTCTGCCTTCTACGCTCCGCTTTATTTATTCGGACAAGGCAAAATGGTACGAACAGCTGAAATTGTTAAGTTAGCTTTACGTGGCACTTCATTTAGTGGGATTTATCCTGGTTACAAGTTCCGCTTAGGCTACCAAAAATTAGGTAAAACTGAGCAAGCAGAGCTAAAAGAATGGATCGATAACTTGTACGATGTGCTAATTGATAATGAGAAGAAGCACATTGAGTTAATGTACAAGGGCACTGACTGGATCGATGATGTTACGCACTATCTCTACTACAGTGTCAACAAGGCCTACCTCAACCTAGGTTTTTCAGCCAAGTATCCTGACACTTCTGATTCAATCAACCCTATTATTGAAAAAGGGGTCATCAAGAATGCAGTGCTTGAAGACTTCTTCTTCTACACTAACGATCACTCGCTGACTAAGTTTAAAGAAATTAAATAATTACAAAAGACGCAATCGAAAATTCGGTTGCGTCTTTTTTTACTTCTTAGTAGTTTTCTTGGTTGCCTTTTTAGTAGCGGTTTTCTTTTCTGCTTCCTTTTTTTCAGGCTTCTTATATTCACGTATTGTGGTTAGCTTTTCAATAATTGCCTCCACCAGTTGATCAACAATCTTCGCTGGATCTTGTTCGATCTCTACTTCACTGGCTAATTGATCAATTCTAAAGCCTGAAACATTAACGTATTCAGAGCGCGTTTCAAAGTAAACATTTAAAGGATATTCCTTACCCTCTTCAAAGAAGTTAGCAACTCGTTTGTAATTGCTATAAGGCAAATTGATAATATTTGTCTCCAAGGCAAAAGTAGCCGGCCGCTGACCCGTCACTGCTAGTTGCGTTTGGATCAATGAATTATGCTTAAAAGCAGCGATAACTTCCTTGACCATCTTTTCAGCATACGGCTTGATTTTGCTCTTCGACTTGCTAATGTCGGCATATTTAACTGTTTCAAGATCTTGAATATAATCTTGATTTTCAATTTTTTCGTTGAGATCTTTTAAATTAATTTCCAAAATAAACTTTCCTTTTTCATTGGTTATAATTACAAAATACTACAAAAAAATTTTTTGTCATCCTTTTTAAGGATTCAATTCAGTATTTTTAGCTTTTTATTTGTTAAAATGACACTATGAAAAAGCAAAAATTTGATCTTAAGTATTTATTTTTACTCATTCCCATTACGTTAATTCTCATTATAGGATTGATTTACATTTTTAACAAAAATAAAATCGATAATGAAATTAATTGGATGACAATGAAGGAAGAACAGCGGCTCAATGTCCCGCTAGAAAATCAACTGCCCGATCTACCCAACGGCTGCGAGGTTACTAGCCTATCAATGTTACTGAATTACTATGACATTAAGGTTAACAAATATGATCTCGCCGATAATATTGCTCATGTTGATTCTTTCACCGACAACGGTAAATATCGCGGCAACCCCAATCAAGGCTTTGTCGGCCATATGTCTGTCGCTAATGCTGGCTGGTGCGTTTATCACGGGCCTTTATTTGATCTTGCACGTAAATATACCAACCACATAGAAGATGCCTCTGGCAGCAATTTTTTAGCGATTCTCAAGTTAATCTCTGATGGGCATCCCGTGCTGATCATTACCACAACCACTTTTAATCATGTTAACAATATGCAAACATGGGAAACCAATACTGGTAAAGTCAACGTTACACCGTCATCACATGCCTGCGTGATCACGGGATACAACAAGCAAAAGAAGCTTGTCTATGTTAATAATCCTTACGGTATTAAAAACCAACCGGTTAATTGGCATAACTTAGAATTGAGTTATGACCAACAAGGACGCCAGGCACTTTACATCAAATAACAAAAAAGGCAAGCCACGAAGGCTTGTCCTTTTAACTCAAGGCACATGCTCAAAGCATATGTGGACGTTTAAACTGTTCACATCAGTGCGTCCAACATCAGCACTTCCCGTGCTTGCCACTTAAGGCGGATGTCCTCTATCTCATAAATATACGCATCTCGCGTTCATTAATCGACTCGTCAGTCAGTAATTGTACTATTTTTTATGTTTGATGTACAGTCTAGCACTTTTAAAATGACGATATTTAAATTTATAAAAAACTTCAGTACACATAGTCGATAACATGAAACCTAAAGCAATAGCACCAGTAACAATTGCTACTCGTAGAAGCAAATTCTCTCCTTGACTATAATCCCCCACAACTAAAGCACGTACTGCTTGATAAGCAGGCACGCCCGGGACTAACGGTACTAAGGCAGGAATATTAAAGACCGTCACTGGACTTTTTTTAATGCGTGCAAAACACAAGCCCAAAATACCTATCAAAAAGGCGCCAATTAAATTTGAAATCATTCGCCCAAATCCCAAATTAAAGCAAGTCCAATATGCCATCCAGCCCACTGTGCCACTGACTCCTGACAGGTGAAGATCGCGATGAGGTACATTAATAGTTAATGCAAAACCCACCGAAGCTACATAAGAAAAAATGACATTAATAATAATTTCTAACCAAAGTGGCATTTTTATACTCCTATGAATTTAAGTACAAGTGCAACTCCACCGCCTAAAGCTAAAGCGGTTAACACAGCCTCGCACATTCGCATAATCCCTGATAATAAATCTCCCATGAATAGATCTCGCAAAGCATTAGTAATTGCCAAGCCTGGGACTAAAGTCATCAGAGCGCCGATCAAAATATTATCAGTAATCATTTGTGGATTAAAATGATTGAGTAATACTGCCAAGATCCCCATGACCATTGCTGCAATTAGCTCTGATAAAAAACGAATCTTAGTATATTTTTTAAACTCATAATACGACCAAAAACCAACAGCCCCTACTAAGGCAGCACCTGGGAAATCAACCCAGTCGTAATTATCCATAAACAAAACCATCAAGGTAGCAGACAATACAGCAGCTCCCAATACCTGGAGCCACATTGGGAAAGTAGGTGCTTGTGATACTAAAGCAATCTTTTCTTTTAATTCAGAAAGAGTGATTTTTTTAACTGCAAATTGGCGCGACAAGTCATTAACCCGGTCTACTAATTCCAAATTGATGTTGCGATCACGAATTTGTTTCATCTGACTTAGCTCGCCACCATCTAAGCTCATGAAAACACAGGTTGGCGTCGCAAAAACACGCGGATCATCAATTCCGGCATTGCGAGCAATTCTGAGCATTGTATCTTCTACCCGATACATTTCGCTCCCGCCTTCGATCATTAGTCGGCCCGCAGTTAAACAAATATCCATTACTTCTTGATAAAATTGGACATCCCGCTTCTCAGACATAGTTTTAGCCTCAGTTCATAGTTTCAATATCGATGGTCTTGTCGACCCAATCACCGCGGAAAAAGTCACGTTCGTGACTAACAATAATGACTCCGCCTGGGAAGTTAACAATCGCTTTTCTCAAAGCATCCTTGGTATCGTTATCCAAGTGATTAGTAGGTTCATCAAGGAAAAGCAAATTAGCTGGTTCAAACTGCATCTTAGCTAATTTTACTTTTTCCTGTTCCCCACCAGAAAGTTCCTTTAGTGGACTCATTGCTTGTTGTGCAGTTAAGCCCATGCGTGCCAGCGCTTGTCGCAATTCCTTTGGCTTTTTGCGTTCAAATTCTTCTTGTAAATATTGGAGTGGAGTCATGTTGCTATTAGGCCAGGTTAGATCTTGCTTGAAGTAAGCCAACTTTGCAGTAACAGATAACTCATATGAACCATAAATTGGCTTTAATTGCCCTAACAATGTCTTAAGCAAGGTAGTCTTACCAATTCCGTTAAAACCAGTAATCGCCACTTTTTCATCCCCACCAACAGAGAAATTGAAGGCTGACTTGACCAAAGCATGGTCGTAACCGATGACCAAATCTTGCGTCTGTAGCAACAAATTAGAAGCAGTCGCAACATATGGAAATTCAAAGCGTGCCTTGCGGTTGTTTTTTGGCGGTGTCAAAACATCCATCCGCGCCAGCTGCTTTTCCCGTGACTTAGCACTCTTAGCACGTGTACCCGCCTTGTTCTTGCGAATATAGGCCTCAGTCTTAGCAATCTTGCGTTGCTGGTTAGCATAAGCCTTCAAGTAGGTCTCACGGTTGGCTGCTTTTTGCCGCAAGGCTTGCTTCAAGGTTCCTGTATAACGGGTAATTGTGCCAAAATCGATATCGATAATGCAGTTAGTGATTCGGCCTAAAAAGTCATAGTCATGGCTGACCACGATAAACGCACCATCAAAATTATTCAAATAATCAACTAACCAATCAATGTGAGAGACATCCAGATAGTTAGTCGGTTCATCTAGTACCAAGACATCTGGACTTTGCAAAAGTAATTTAGCCAAAATAATTTTTGAGCGCTGACCACCAGATAACTTTGAAACATCATGGTCATAGCCCAGATCGGCTAAGCCCAACCCTGACGCAACCTGTTCAATTTCAGTATCAATATCATAAAAATTATTTTCTTCTAAATAAGTCTGTACCTTGCCGGCTTTTTCTAACAGGGCTTCGTCCCCGTTTTCGGCATATTTGGCATACAGATCATTCAACTCTTTTTCTTTTTGAAATAATTGATCAAACGCCGTCCGCAAAAAGCTACGAATTGTTACGCCAGGTGCTAATTTGGCATACTGGTCCAAATAACCAACATCAATTTTATTTTGCCAAGTTACTTGACCATCATCGGGCAAGATTTCACCGGTTAAAATTTTAATCAAGGTTGACTTACCAACACCATTTTGACCAGTAACCCCCATATGGTCTTCTTTGTTAAGCACAAAATTGGCATCTTCATATAAAGTTTTATCAATAAAACTCTGACTTAAATCTTTAACAGTTAATAAACTCATTTTTCATCCCTTAATTATTATTCAGCTGATTCATGTTCTTTTTCATAATTTTGGAGTGCATCAAGAACACGAGGCCAATAGCGTTTAGGCAAAATTAATTGCAAATGGTCGTGATAAATTGGAAAATCACTGGCCTTCATACCGGTGATTTTAGCCAATTCTTGGTCGGTCAGCTTATATTTATAAACAATGCGCTTAATTTCGACTGATGCATGTCCTCTAAAATAGGATAGGCCGAAGAAAAAGATAGCAAAAACACTTGCTGTGATGATTGCTAATTGCAAATTCATCCTGAAGCTGTGTAGACAAATAAAAATCACGGCAATAAAAGAAATCACAGCTGAGAGTACACCGTAAATAACTGGAAATATTGATTCTTTTTCTTCCTTTTGCATAATCTTTTCCTCCCTAATTGAGACTTAGTAACTTTACGAACTTAGCAAAAATTGTTAAAGTTTGCAAGATACGACGTTTTCATTATTTTTTACATAAGTTAAGTATACTTAGCAAAAATGAAATTGCACGAAGAAAGAAGAAAAATGAGCCAAGAAAAGCAAAAATACTATTTTTTCCCACTTCGTTTTCAACAACAGGACTTAAAGATTGAACTAGTTTTGCCTCAAATTACGCAAGCTGAGGCACTTTATCAAGCTGTTGTCCGCGATCGAAAGCAATTAGGTCAATGGCTAGCCTGGGCTGATCAAATGCACTCAGCTAACGATGAAGCAAAATTTATTAAGCAAATTCAAACCAAAATGTCCCAGCAGACTATGCTCGTGCTCACTATTTTAGTCAATGGCGAACCTAGCGGCATGATCGACTTGCATAAGCTAGTGCCAAATAAAAAAGCCGAGATTGGCTATTGGCTGGCTAGCAAATATCAAGGTCGCGGCATTGTTACTAAGAGTGTAACGGCGTTATGCCAGTATGCCTTTAGTGAATTGAATTTGCAATATATTGATCTGCTGGTTGCCGTTAGCAATGACAAAAGTAGCAATGTTGCCAAGCGTTGCGGGTTTAAATTAATGGGAATTGAGCCAAAGTTGATTAATGGTCATGACGGGCAAATTTTCAGATTAATTCGCCGCTAAAACCAACCTGTCAAATCTTTAATAATGAAAAAGATAATTGGAACTAGCAGTGATGGTAAAAAATTTAGCGTTTTGACATCACGAATTTTTAATAAGGCCAAGCCAGAGCAGGCAATCAAAAAACCACCAACAATAGAAATCTCGGTTACCAGTGGACCCGTGAAAAAGCTAGCCGACAAAAATTTAGCAACCAAGTAAATACTACCCTGCCAGCAAAATAGCACCGGAGCAACAACGAGCATCCCCCAACCGAAACTAGCGCCAAAAACCATCGAGGTCACAAAATCCAACGTAGCATTAGTAAACAGCATCGTATAGTCGCCTTTAACTGCCGCAATTACTGGCCCCACAATTGATAGTGCTCCAATACAACAAAGCAAAATTTCAGTGGCCAGCCCTTTACCTAAGTTTGATTTACCTGTTTTTTCTACTAAGCGATCAAAATGGCCAGAGATATCCCAAGCCGTGCCGCACAAACCACCAAGTGCTAAGCTAACAATAAATAAAACAGGATAGTGACTCTTGGGCATATTATTAGTAACATTCTCCCAGCCAATACCTAAGGCTGCTAAACCCATTGCAATAAAGAGTACATCTTCAAATCGTTTATTGATTCCTTTTTTCAAAAAACAGCCAATAGTTGTTCCTACTAGTAAAGCTAACGTATTTACAATTGTTCCAATCATCCTTCTCACCTCTTAAGATTATTTTACCGCAGAAAAAAAGTATCCTTGTCGGATACTCTTTCATTTACCAGTGAAAATGCCAACCGCTACTTGAACTGGATGATGAACTTGAACTAGACGAGCTGCCTGTCCCTGTTCCTTCACCATAACCAGAATTAGAACCGCTGGCTGGCTTATCCTGATTTTGATCATAAATCTGATAGTTTGTAAAAGCCTGCGGATCATCCCACTTAATGTGATTGTTCTGATCATTCAACTCATTCTGCCGTGTTTCCTCGTTATTAAGCGTTTGGGTCGATAAATTCAAATTCTTGCGAATTCTATCAGAAGTCTTTTGCAATTCCTTAGTTGAAGCAACTTGAATTGAGGCTCCATCAATCCAGGCATCATGACCTTGAATATAGCTACTCTTCATATTTTTCATACAGCCACGATAATTCAACGCCAAGCTTAACATATCGTTGAAGGTCAAATTAGTTTTCACATACTTATTAAAGACATCAACTAGCTTGCGGTAATTGCTGAGCGTATTAACTGACATGGCCTTGTGGGCAATTGCCTCAATTACTTGACGCTGGCGCATCTGACGACCATAGTCACCACGTGGATCTTCTTTTCTCATCCGCACATAAGCTACAGCATGCCGGCCATTTAAGTGCTGTTTACCCTTGTGGAAATCACACCAGTCATATGAAAAGTCAAACGGCACATTCACGTCAACACCGCCTACCGCATTAACCAAGCTCTTCAATGCCTTCATATTTACTTCAAGATAATAATTGATTGGCACATTAAGCATGGACGAGACCGTCTTCATACTTGATTCATGTCCGCCAATTTCATAAGCAGAGTTCACCCGGAACATAAAGTATTTGTCACCTGGATCGCCTTTAATATCTGCTAAGGTGTCACGTGGAATTGAGGTCATCGTTGCCGAGTTTTTTTGCGGATTAGCCGTGGCTAAAATCATGGTATCCGAATTACCTCGATCATGCCGTCCTTCAATTCCTTGGTCAACTCCCAACACTAAAATTGAAATTGGCTGTCGATTAACAATTTTAGCGGAAGTAGCAGTATTACCGCCATTCTTGCTATCAATCACACTGTGGACAGTAAAGTACATATGTGCGGCCCAAGCTACGCCAAAGCAAACAGCTAATAAAGCTACCACGCCCACTAGCCGAGCCAGAAAGTTCCCTGGCTTCAGCGCTGACGCGTCTGCCGCAAATGCACGATTACGGTGAAGATTAAGCGATGAACGACGAGCACGATAATCTTCTCTTCGTTTTGGATTTTGGTCCATTCTTTTGATCTTTTCCCTTCGAAATTAATACAAGTTAGTTTATTTGTATCACTTTTCGTCTCTAGATAAAATAAAAATACCGATAATTAATAATAACTTATTTTTTTGCGAAAGATAGCATAACAGGCTAAGATGTATACAAATTGAAATAATTATGGAGGAAAAATATGGCGATACCAAACAGAAATGAAGTCCCAGAAGAACTTAAGTGGGACTTGACCCGAATTTTTAAAAATGATGAAGAATGGGAACGGGCCTATGCAGCGGCCCAAGAAAAAATCGACCAACTTGGTGAATTAAAAGGTACATTAGCAAAATCTGGCAAAGATTTGTACGAAGGCTTAACTAAGATTCTGGCCGTTAAGCGCGAGGTGGAAAATATTTATGTTTATGCCACCATGTCTAGCGATGTGGATACTGCCAATTCACATTATTTAGGCTATGTCAGCCGGGTGCAAAGCTTAGCTAACCAATTCGAAGCCGCTACTAGTTTTATTAACCCAGAAATCTTGAGCATCCCTAGTGATAAACTAGCTGAATTTAAGCAAGCTGAGCCAAGACTAAAGAATTATGCTCACTACTTGGAAATGATTACTAATAAGCGACCTCATACCCTGCCAGCTGAACAAGAAAAGTTAATCGCTGATGCTGGAGATGCTTTAGGCGTTTCCGAAAATACTTTTAACGTTTTAACTAACTCTGACATGGAATACAGCTACGTCCAAGATGACGATGGCAACATGGAACAACTATCTGACGGTTTGTACTCATTATTAATTCAATCGCAAAACCGTGACGTCAGAAAAGGTGCCTTCGACACTCTCTATGCTACGTACAGCCAATTCCAGAATTCGCTGGCTTCAACCTTGTCCGGCGTAGTGAAAAAACACAACTATAACGCTAAAGCGCACAAATATGACTCTGCCCGTCAAGCAGCACTGGCTGAAAACGGCGTACCTGAAGCAGTTTACGATACTTTAATTCAAGAAGTTGATTCTCACCTTGACCTGCTCCATCGTTACGTTGCCTTGCGCAAGAAAATTTTAGGCTTAAAAGATTTGCAAATGTGGGACATGTACGTGCCGCTAACTGGGAAGCCTTCTCTTTCTTATAACTTTGAAGAAGCTAAGGAAGTTGCTAAAAAGGCATTGAAGCCTTTGGGCGAAGACTACTTAAAGCATGTCGATTACATCTTTAATAACCGCGTGATCGATCCAATTGAATCTAAAAGCAAGGTAACTGGTGCCTACTCCGGTGGTGCTTATGATACCGATCCTTATGAGTTGCTCAACTGGGAAGATAACATCGATTCACTTTATACTTTAGTCCACGAAACTGGTCACTCCGTTCACTCCTGGTACACTCGCAATACTCAACCTTACGTTTACGGCGACTATCCAATCTTTGTGGCTGAAATTGCTTCAACTACTAATGAAAATATTTTGACCGAATATTTCTTAGACCACATTACCGATCCTAAGACGCGGGCCTTTATCTTAAATTACTACCTTGATTCATTTAAAGGCACTTTATTCCGTCAAACTCAATTTGCCGTGTTTGAACAATTCTTGCACGAAGCCGATGCTAAGGGAGAACCACTGACCGCTGACACTTTAGACGACGTTTACGGTCAAATTAATCAGCATTATTACGGCGATAGCGTTGAACCAGGCGGCGATATCGCCCTTGAATGGTCACGAATTCCACACTTCTACTACAATTTCTATGTGTACCAATATGCGACTGGCTTTGCGGCTGCAACGGCATTAGCAAACAAGGTGGTTCATGGAACGCCTGCTGAGAGGGATGCCTACCTTGGTTTCCTTAAAGCTGGTTCAAGTGATTACCCAACTGAGATCATGAAGCGCGCCGGCGTGGACATGACCAAGCCAGACTACTTGGAGGATGCATTCAAGACTTTTGAAAAGCGGTTGAATGAATTTGAGAATTTGATTGAGAAATAAATAATCGCGCTCATATAAAAATAATCGATATCATTTCGTGAGATTTGATATCGATTTTTTGTTGATGATCTTGATTTATTACTTGGCATATTTATCGCTCAATATGTATAATACGTATATAAGTATTATAGTGACAGAAAAGGTGAAAAATATGGCTGAAACTTTATATAAAAAGGTCGTTAAAAATGGTTCTTCCTTAGCTATCAATATCCCAGCTAAGGAAGTAAAAGAGCAAAATCTCAAAGTAGGCGATATTGTTGAAGTAAAAATCAAAAAATCAGACCGTCCTAATTCTGAAAATTTAAAAGAAATAGATGGCTTAATTTCTGATTACTGGGATATGTTAGAGTACTTAAAGGATAAGTAGTCAATGAAGATCAATTATCTAACAGAAAAGGATATTTTAGTAATCAATGCAAGGGTTATTCAAAGAGAAGGTGCAACGGGACAAAAACCTCACGTTAGGGATGCAGAAGCCCTTCATTTTTTAGTTGTTCAACCTAAGCAAACTAGTTTTGGACAAGAATTATATCCGTCTTTTGCTGAAAAAGCTGGGATTTTATTAATTAAATTAGTTAAAAAGCATGTTTTTGAAGATGCAAATAAACGGACTACAGCAATTGCATTCTTACTATTTTTAAGACGAAACTCTTATGAACTAACCTGTGATTGGCAAGATTTAGCAAATCAAATCTTAAAGATCGCTCAAATAGATGACAATGAACTAAATTACCAAGAAATCTATCAATGGGTTAATCAAGTAATTCATGAAAACTAAAAATAATCGATATCATTTTCGCCCTAATATTATATTTTATATGAAATAATAACCACTTTATAAAAAAATAAGGGCTATTAACCCTTATTCATAATAAATCCATCAACTATTTCCTATGTCATACTACTACTCGATTGACCTGCATAACCAGCTAGTGTAGCCTGCAAGTCATGAATAACTTTAGGAGCATTAAAATTTTTAGCAAATTCGTACTGTTGCAATTGATAATATAATCTAGAACCGATATATAAAGCAGAATCATTATTTTCCGCTTGATCAATTGTTCTATCCAAAATTCTTACCAAATTTGGATTATCAATTACATCTTTACTAAAACGAACTTTTTCTAGTTCATTTTTTAACTTTAAAGTCTCATCCTTCTTAATCATTATTTACACCAAAGGATGCGCAAATGGTCCATCCTTCTGCCATCCAGTATACATAATACGACCAACGCTATCCCACATTTGTGCTAAATTATCATGACAATAATATCGGTTGCAATATACACCATTACCATAGTAATGGTACTTTCCGCCTCCGCGCTTGTGATGTGTACCGCCTAAAACTTGACTTAATTGATTTTCTTTTAGTTCTTGAAACTTTACCATTCCAGACACCTCCGATAAATCTTTAAGCCTGCCTCACTTAGTACTTCTATCAACTTACATATATAAGTCTACCAAAACAGTAGTGTTTTCTAAGAAAACGTCAGAAACTGGCAACGTTCATATCATATTCTGTTAAAATACATAATTTGATCAAGAATTTAGTACCTGTCGATTTACCAATCAAATACTCCAGTTACAATACCGTTAGCACCCACTGCTGCATATCTTTCTAGTTTCAGCTGAAGTTCAACTATAGCTTTAGGTAGTTCATTTTCACTAAAGTTTTCTTTCAATTTCAAAGACAAATTAGAAGCAATCGATTGAATTGACTCATGCTTATCAGCTTTCGCAATAGCAGCTTGTAATAACTCAACCAATTCGGCATTTTTCTTAACTTGAGGATCTGAAATCACTGTATTCAATCTACTCTTAAATGCAGCTTCTTCTTTAAGATTCTTTTTAAAGAACATATTTATCTCCTTGTATTAACCTTGATTTTTCAGAAAATCATACAACTCAGTAGCTGTTTTTCCTCCACCTACCCATGCGTTAGCAATTTCACCGTTTTTAATTCGCATAACAGTGGGAGTACCTGGCACTTCCAAGTTATCAAAAGCATAATCTGCATTATCTTTACTTTCATCAATATTTAAATAGTATAATTGACCACCAATCAGATTATTAAATTCATTTAAAGTGGCTGAATATTGTCGACAATAATAGCACGTTGGGCGACCAATATACAAATATCTATCAATATTATCTTTTTTATCGAAAAAAGAATCTACTTCATCTGAATTAACCTTTTTAAATGAGGAAGTATTATTTAAATACTGATTAACACTTACATTATTTTCGAAATTTTGAACCGTAGTTGCCTTAACTGACTCTGTTGACGTTAAACCAACTATTAAAGAAATAAAACTAATAATAAAAATAATTTTTTCTTTTAATCTACTCATAATTTCTTTCCTAATACTCTAACTATAAAAATAAGGGGACACGCCCCCTATTTTTAACAATTACCAATAGTAGCTTGGCCGCCAGTAGCATAAGCGCCACCTGCTCTATTGACGATGCAATACCATGAGCGACTCCAATCTACTCTACAATGATATCTATTGCAGGAAACACCATTACCATAGTAATGATATCGGCCGCCTCCACGCTTGCGATGCGTTCCACCTAAAACTTGACTTAGTTGACTTTCTTTTAGTTCTTGAAATTTTACCATTTCAAATACCTCCGATAAATCTTTAAGTCTGCCTCGCTTAGTACTTCTAGGCGCCTCATCAAGTTACATATATAATTTTACCAAAATATTAGTATTTTCTAAGAAATCGTCATAAACTGACAACATTCATATCATATTCTGCTAAAATGCATAACTTAAACTTTACTCAAAGTTGATTATTATTACTGCTCCTCATATTTTTAGATAAACGAACCTGTTTAATAATAATTAAAACAGCTAAAATAATTGCAGCTACTATATATAGCAGTTGCCCTCTTAGCAAAAAGGCTGGAATCACCTCTAACCCAATTATGACATTTAAAATTAATTGATAGTATTGCTTTTTAAATGAATTAACAATATAAATAGTCCCTACTAAAAATAAAACAAAGATAACAATATTAATTGGAGACGCTACAACTTGCCAATTTATAGCTAAAATACCTAAAATTAATAAAATAAAAATATTTGTATATTTTTATTGCTTTTTCATAGTTTTATATTCCTACAAAAATCTCAGCAGCAAAACAATGGAATCACAATTGGTGCCACAAGTTTTACTGTTCTACCAACATCCTTACCAAATTTATAGCAATTATAGCCTCTTTTACCACCTACACATTCTAGTAAGTTTTCATCTTTTAAACTTTCAAATTTTTTCATAATTATTCCTCACCTCGCATATTTACATAGTCCTTCCTTAAATCCACGCCAATACTTACCTTCCGACTTCCAAAACTTGTTCCATCCTTTACTACCTCCTACAACACTTACCAATTCGTTTGAACTTAACTTTTCAAAACCAACAGTATTTTCCATTTTTATACCTCCGATAAATTTTTAAGTCTACCTCGCTTAGTACTTCTAAGCGCATCATCAACTTACATGTATAATTTTAACCAAATTAATTCAATATCCATGTTATCGTTATATATTGTTAACATATACATCATATTTCACTATGTTACACAACTTGATAAAGCATCATTTTACTTTGTATTTCCAAAACAGTTTAACAAAAAATCATCAGTAATCGCGCTTATACAAAAATAATCGATATCATTTTGCCAACTATGATATCGATTATTTACATGCTGTTTGATGTTGAATTTTTTTATTTTCTAGATCGAACCAGTTAAGCCCGCAAATTTCCACTTATCTGGATTCTCATTTAACATGATCTTTAACCTAATTAGTGCCTGTGGTAATTTAAAACCATGTACTAGTGAATAATTATTCAAATCACGGTTCAGTTCAAATACTACCTTATCAAAATTAACACCCTGAGTTAACTTGCTTAAACCTTGATTGATTAACTTCGTTGCATCTCGATCATTTACAGTCTCTTGTCTTAATTCCTCAAGAATTTTTTTAAGATTTTGTCCATTATCTTGCAATTTTAAGTCGCTTCCTTTTAATTAACCTCTACTGCCCCATGGTCCATATTGTAACCATCCATTGGCTACGGTTTGACCAGCTTTACCCCAAATTGCACCGTAATCTGGGATAGTTTTATGTGTCTTAGTATTATACAACATATATGGAGTTAATCGAATAATTTTACCACCAACAACTCTATTTAGCTCAATATTATTTACTACCTTAAAATTCTTCATTTCCAATACCTCCGATAAATCTTTAAGCCTGCCTCGCTTAGTACTTCTAAGCGCCTCATCAACTTACATATATAACTTTACCAGAATAGCAGGATTTTCTATGACATTGTCATAAACTGACAATATTCACATCATATTCTGCTAAAGTACATAATATGAACAAAACTCATTTAGAATTTAGCACCCTGGATCTAATATAATTAAAGTAGCTAGCTCTTCCCGTAATAATTGACACTTTTCCCTGCATCCCATACCGCAAAAAATTTCTCTCTGACTTGGTAGTTTTTACCATAGTTTCCACTTCAAACATACTTATTTTTTTCTGTTGAACAGGGTAAGTACCTATATTAGTAATTTTTCCATTAAGTATTTCAGATGTTCCCTGCTTATTTTCAATATTAAACTTCATACGTTGACCCTTATCTAGCACAGCCACTTCAGAGCTAGGAACGTACGTTATTACTCTTAATTTCTTTCTATCCCTTATATCAGGCATCGCAACACTATTCTTATTATCTAGATTAATAATAACATTATTTTCTAACATACCTTTTTTGCCATCAGCTAGAGTGACACTAATTCCTTTAGATAATTTTTGCCCTTCTTTATATTCTTTATTCTCTAACGTTACTACCCGATCTGGAGTAATAACTCCCATACTATTCATCACATTTTCATGCACAGCAAAAAATGATCCAATAAATAGTAAAATCACAAAAATAAAAGCTGGTAAAATTATCATTGTCGAAAAGTTACGAAAATTATATGAATAGAATTTACTACTTTCTAAATCTTGATCATTCATTTAATATCACCTAGCTTTTCACCAAATCATAATAATACCCATGTTTAGCCATTAATTCACTGTGATTACCTTGTTCTACAATTTGACCTTGATTCAATACCACAATATTGTCAGTTCTTTCAGCAATAGCTAAACGATGCGCAATAAATATAACAGTTTTATTCTTTAACCTAATTAAATTATCAACCACTTTTTTCTCAGTAATTGTATCAAGCCCACTTGTTGCTTCATCAAAAATCAATACCTTAGCAGGTGAAAGTAAGGCCCTAGCAATTGTTAATCTTTGCTTCTGACCACCTGACAAAATCTTAGCATTTTCATCTAATTGTGTATTAAATCCTAATGGCAATTTTTCAATGTCATTCTTTATCTCCGCGATTTGGCAAGCTTCTTCTATCTCTTTTTCAGTTATATTCTTACGACTTCCCAACAAAAGATTCTCTTTAATGGTACCTGCAAAAATATATGGAGTTTGTGGCACATAATTCACATATGAGCGTAAAACATGCTTATTTATACTTCTAGTCGAATGACCATTAAAAGTTACTTTTCCTTTTGTGGGACTGAAAAAATCAACCAACAATTTAACCATAGTTGACTTACCTGATCCACTCATTCCCACAATAGTTAATTTCTCATTATCTTTGATCGTCAAATTAATATCTTTTAAGACATCTTCACCATATCCATAACGATAATCGACATGTGAGAAATTAATGTCTCCATTTAAATCATGACTATCATTAACTGAAGTTTTGCCCTTAAATTCACTTTGAACTAAATAAACTTCATTTAAACGATTCTGAGCTACATTTGCAGCTTGAAGTGTAGGTTGCAAGTTAATAATATTTTGTAATGGATCAATAAAATATGATAATAATGCATTAAATGCCATCAATTCACCAATAGACATCTGATTATGCATTACAACACTTGCCCCCACCCAAAGAATAATGACATTCAGTGATAATCTAATAAAAGTTTTCAAAGCAGTTTGAAAAGCTTCTGTTTTGCTATACTTAAAAGCTTTTTTTAAATAATCAACAAACTGACTATCAATTTTTCGATAACGTACTTGTTCACTGTTTAATGCTTTAATCGTCTCAATTCCTTGAATATCTTCAATAATTGATGAACTAACTACTGCATTACTTTCCATTTGGTCATTATTTAATTTTTCAAATCTTTTAGAAAATCCTAAAATCACAATAGCATAAAGTGGTAACGAAGCTAAAGTAATCAAAAACAGCATCATATTTTGAACTGCCAAGATTATTCCCATTAAAATTACAATTGAAAGATCAAGGAATAATGAAATCACCGTACTTGCCAATGCATCTATAATTCTACTTGCATCAGAAAAACGAGAAGTAATCTCACCAGTTTTTCTGGTAGTAAAAAATTCCATCGGTAATTCAAAAATATGCTTAATGTATTGTAAATTAAGATCGATTGATAACCGCTGACCTAAAACATTCAGTAAGAATTGTTGTCCATATGAAAAAATTGAGTTAAAGACATATGCAATCAATAACCCAATAGCCAAAATAGATAACGTAGTAAATGTACCGTTAGGGATATATGTGTCAATTAATCCTTGTACAAAATATGAACTACAAATACTAATAAGTGTCATTAACAAAGCAGCTAAAATAATATTTCTAACCAACTTTTTTTGCCTAAACATGTAAGGGAAGAGAGACAATAAATTATTCTTTTTTTCCTTTACAGGTTTAAAGTCCGCTTTTGGAACCATGAATAAAGTAATCCCTGTCCACTCTTTTTCAAATGCTTTTTTAGACATTTTTTTGATTCCACTAGTTGGATCAGGATCAGCTACAATTATCTTTCTTTTAGTACTTTTAAGAACTACGTAATAGTGTAATAATCCACCATCTTTTATGACGTGAACAATGAAAGGATATTGAATGTCCTGCATATCAAATAAAGACATATTTGCCTTAACAGCTTGGACATCCATACCAAACTTTTCAGCAGTTTTAACTAAGCCTAAAGCAGTAGTTCCCTCAGTATTTGTTTTAGCAATATGACGCAAATGTGCTATTGATACTTGAGAATGATAATTCTTTAAAATCATTGCCAAGCAAGCAGCACCACAATCTGTCTCATCAATCTGCGGCACATAGATTGATTTATATTTCAATATGCTCATCATCTATCTCTTTCTGTTTAGCCAATTCCTCAGTCTTATAATTATATTTAGCAAGCAAATCCTCCATTGCTTTTTTATTAGACCGTGAGAAATCTTCAACATCACCATTAATAAACAATACACGTTGTTGCTTTAAATCAATCGACTCAATATTCTTAGGATTCGCTAGACATGACTGACTAATTTTTTCTAACATTGGATTTTCCTTAGCATATTGATTAATGCTACCTAATAGCTGCATTTCACCCGTTGTCAAAATCATCAACAACTTATGTGGCGTAGCAGTAGTAGAAAGATAGATAATATCATCAATATTAACGTTTCTAGTCTGACGTCCAATTTTATATGAAAAAGTCATCTTCTTCATATAATTGAATTTGTGTAAGTTATAGATAGCTACCTCAACTGTCTTTACCATCATCTGTCTAAACTTATCCAAATCTGAGGTCTTCACAATATAATCAATTGGTCCTAGTCTTCTTCTAAATGTGATCAGTGATAAATCTGCATGACTAGTTACAAAAATAATCTGAGCTCGCTCATCCCGCTTTTTAATCAAGGCAGCTAGATCAAAGCCGGTATCTTTTTCGGTATCACCGCCCAACTCCACATCAAGGAAGTAAATACCACCATCCATTTTATGTTCCTTCAAATAATTAATTGCACTCAAATAATCAGTAGCAGATGCAACTGAAAATTCAATTTCTTCATCATCTGACAAAATCATTTCAGCTGCGCCGAGAATTTTCTCCGTTTGGTCAACCTGATTTTGATCATCATCACAAATAAATACTGGATATTGCATTTTTTACTTTTTAGCCTCACTCTCATCATCAGGTAAAATCGTTAAGTCAAAAGTAAACCAGCCATCATCAACATAGTAATTAACAATCATTGAATCCTCATATTTATGAGCAATTTCTTTTACGTTTGATAATCCTAATCCCATATGATGTTTCTTGGTTGTATAATTTTTTTGACTTATTTTATCTGTTGCCCCGCTATTTTTTCGAACACGATTCCTAATTTCAAATTCAAAGTCGCCATTTTCTTGATAATACATTGCATCTATTCGCGCACTATCAGAATTGTCGGTTTCTTTGATTAGAGCTTGGCTTTCTTCTGCGGCATTATCAAATGCAATGCCAATTATCCTAACCAAATCTAGAATATTAACGCTATTAGGAATTCGAAAAATATCCTGTTCACAATTAAAACTGTAATCTAGTTCTAAACTATAAAGTTTAGACAACTTAGCAATTGCGATACTTTTCAAGTTCTTCTCATGGATATGATTTACACCATTATATTTACGCAAAGCCTTTTTATTAAATTGCGTTTCAGTATACTGATCAAGTATTTTTACAACTTCTGCAGTATTACCTTCTTGAGCACTTACTTTTAAGCCATTTAAAATATTTTGATAGTCGTGTTTGAAACGATGCAAATCATCTTCATTTTTATCAAGATAATTTGAATATTCCTGTAATTGTTCCATCTCAGAACTCAATTGCTGCTGTTTAAGAATCAGTTCCTTATTTTCTGCTTCTTTTGCTTTTCTATCTGCATTTGCTAATTCAAGCTGAAATTTTTGCTCTTTTTGTTCTTGTTTAGTTAACAAGTGTTTCTGGATTTTTACAGCTGCTGAATACACCAGTATAGAAAACATTATTTGCAATATTAATAAGCTTAAAGATACTGCAAATACTACCAACATACGATTAATTCTAACTGTAAAAAAGTAAACTACCATTGTAGAAATATAAATATATACAATGAGCTCTACAAAAATTATTCCATTTTGATTCGTTAATAGTTTATAAATACAATCTTTATTCATAACTATTAACAATACGAAAGCAACTTCAAGAACAAGTGACAATAAATAAATATTATTACTCCTAAGATTAAGTCCTGCTCCAAAAATAGTTGTAACTATTGAACAAAATAGATCAACTAATCCAAAAATAAGTGCAGAGCCAACAAAGATTTTAATGTCTTTACTCTTTCTACTTATTTTAAAATAAAAAGTAATAATTAATATTTCTAACAAATCTGCTACAAATTCATTTATATACCCACTTGCATCTCCAAAAGATAAGCCAACAAATAAAACAATAAGAAAAATATCTGTATATCTATACTTTTGTTTCGTAATTTGATAAAAAAGACACAAATCAAATACTGGTGATACAATCGTTTGTATTAATAAAAGCCACATTCATCTACTCTACTTTAAATGAAACATCCACTTAATCAAATTAGGTCTATGTTTACTTGTAAAATTCGTAACACACAGAAAACTCACATTAGGATTAACCAATCCATCAACAAATCCACCCTTAACTTCAACTAATTCCTTTTCATTCAACTTTTTCATAATTCAAATTTCCTTTCAATTAACTAACAATTTTTACACTATTAATGTTACTACACACATAATCTCACAACTAAAGTCGTCAAATTTTGCACCATTCAAATCATATTCTGCATTTTCATTTAAAATGTTCCTCCACCAGAACCATTTCCCCATCCCCGAGAATTACTCTTGAAGAAATGCCGTCTAATTTTTGACCGTCCTCCAACAATTTTTTCTAGAATCGAAGTCGACAATTTTCGCATGATCTTCCTCTCCTTTACTTAAAAATTATTATAGAAAAATCATAAACCTATTCTGTTTATCAAAAATCAGCTCATCAAATCTTGCACCATTTTGATCATATTTTGCAAAAAATGATCGATATTGTACGAGTACTATCCCTCCGGCCAAAAAAGATCATCCAACGTTTTATCCAGCGCCTGACAAATTTTGATACATAAGTTAATCGAGGGATTATAATTTCCCTTCTCAATCGCAGAAATCGTCTGTCTTGAAACATCAATCTGCTGCGCCAAATCTTCTTGCGTTAAGTCTTTACCGACTCGTGCAGCCTTCATTTTTAAATTTTTCAATCCTTATCACTTTCCTTATCACGATGGAGTTGAAACAGGCTTACTGCTCCAATAATCAACCAATAAATCCCCATAATGTTCAGCGCACTGTTAAAGTCATCAATATATCCTAGAATCAAGCAAATACCAAGTACAATATATAGCCAACTATTTGCCTTAACATGCTCTTCATTAAATGCAAAATATGCTCCATGGACTATATCGTAAACTGACATCACTGTTAATGACAACATAATAATTGCAAAGTTAACAGCAATACCATGCTTTGTATAAAAATCCGTCTGCATGAATAAAGCAGAAATTACTTCTCCAACGATTAACACAAGAAAGCCATACCTGTCACCACGACCACGAATCAATTCCTGTCGTTCATCATACTTTGCCGCACGACGATTTCCCACGAATACAACGACTAAGATGAAAGTCATAACTGCAAACAAGCTTACAAAAGCCATTAATTTTAATATTTCAAATTTTGACATTTTACACATCCCTTTCTTTTAATAGTTTGATATTAAGCCCATATTTGCAAAACGTAAAGTATGTTTTACATTTTTACTAATAAATTTGTATTTATAAAAACTAGCATTAACATAATCGGTATCATTTCGTGAGATTTGATACCGATTATTTGTTAATGATCCTGATTTTTCAAAAATTTCCTTGACTTCTTCTTTTCATCGTCGTATTATAATGACAATTAAATTAATAAAAGCTTAGAAGAGATGAGTAATTACTTAAGACTTCTGCAGAGAGTCGGAGTTGGTGCAAGCCGATGTAGTCGAGAGTAACGAATATGGTCTTGGAGCTATTTTAAAGAGCAAGCTATTAAGTAAGCAATTTACGAGTGACGATCGTTACCCCGTCCGAGTCTTCCCAATCCTGGGAGTACTTAGTAAGGAGTTAGCTGTGAAGCTAGCTTGAATTTGGGTGGTAACACGCTTAGGCGTCCCTAGCATAGAAGTTCTATGCTAAGGGCGCTTTTTATTTTGCTTATTTAATTTTTCAGAAAGGAGCCAGACAATGGATAAACCTATCAAAACTACAAGTTCACGAATCATCATCAGTAAAAAGGCATTCAACCGAATGTGCACTATTGTCTGGTTGATCTTGATCATCATCGGACTTTTCATCGTTAAATAAAACATCGAAGCAAAACTAAGGAGAAAAATTATGACAGAATTACATTACGATATCGTTGGTAGCTTTTTAAGACCTGCAGAATTAAAAAAGGCTCGCGCAGAATTTGAAGAAGGAAAGATTAAGCAAGAAGAATTAACTCATGTTGAAAATAAAGAGATCAGAGAATTAGTTCAAAAAGAGATTGATCATGGTCTTAAAATCGTAACTGATGGTGAATTTAGAAGAAGTTACTGGCACCTCGATACTTTCTGGGGCTTTGGGGGTATTAAACACACTAAGCAGGCCCACGGCTATTTCTTCCATGATGAAGAAACTCGTAACGACTCTGCCCAAGTTGAAGGTAAAATCAAATTTACTGGTAAACATCCAGATCTTTCATCATTTGAATACCTGAAAAAAGTTGTCGATGAAACTGGCGCTAACGTAATTCCACGGCAAAGTATTCCAGCTCCCGCACAATTTTACGCAGAACTTGTTCGTGGAGAAGAAAATATTGCCGCGCTTAAAAAGATTTATAGCTCAGAAGAAGATTTACTCACCGATATTTCTAAAGCATACCGAGACTTAATTTTAGCCTTATACGATGCAGGATGTCGCGACATTAAACTCGATGACTGTACTTGGGGTATGATTGTAGATAAGCGCTATTGGAAAAGTCATTTACAAGATGACTTTTCATTAGACGACCTTAAAAGAAAATACTTGAAGCTTAACAATGATGCAATCAAAGATTTGCCAACAGATTTGCGAATATCAACTCATATTTGTCGCGGTAACTATCACTCAACTTGGGCAGCCCAAGGAGGTTATGGTCCAGTAGCGGACTATGTTTTTGCTAAGGAAAATGTCGACGCCTTTTATCTTGAATTTGACAATGATAGATCTGGCAGTTTTGATCCAATTGCACAAATTCCCAACGACAAACTTGTTGTCTTAGGTGTAGTAACTAGTAAAAAAGCAGAATTAGAAGATCCACAAAAATTAATCGCTAGAATTAAAGAAGCAGATGAATTCCACCCACTAAATAATCTCGCTTTAAGCACACAGTGTGGCTTTGCCTCAACTGAAGAAGGCAACACTTTAACCGAAGATGACCAGTGGCAAAAGATCAAGTTGGTTGTCGACACTGCCAAGCAAGTTTGGAGCTAAATGGCAATTAACTAGTTAAAATAAAGATAAATAGATTTAGACAAAGGAGAAAAAAATCATGGGAAAAGTTGAAAGTTTTGAATTAGATCATACTAAAGTTAAGGCACCTTACGTTCGTTTAATCACTGTTGAAAAAGGCCAAAAAGGTGACCAGATTAGCAACTTCGATTTGCGTTTAGTTCAACCTAATAAGAACGCCATTCCTACTGGCGGCTTGCACACGATTGAACACCTTTTAGCCGGTCTTTTACGTGACCGCATCGACGGCTACATTGACTGTTCACCATTTGGCTGTCGGACTGGCTTCCACCTTCTAGTTTGGGGCACGCCATCACCTACTGAAGTTGCCAAGGCGCTTAAGGAATCATTAGAAGAAATTCGCGACAATATTGAATGGGAAGACGTGCCAGGGACAACAATTGAATCTTGTGGTAATTATCGCGACCACTCATTATTCTCAGCTAAGCAATGGTCAAGAGATATTTTGGCTGAAGGCATTTCTGATGACCCATTTGAAAGACATGTAGTTGAATAAAATTTGAAATTTTGCCTGTATAATCAAAAAGCTGATAATTCATTTTTACGTGAATCATCAGCTTTTATTTTGTCAATAATTATATTTACTTACTATTCATTCAACTTCAAATATCTGCTATTGAAAGCATAAATACATATTAGCATAATAATTATTACTGGAACATTCATCATAATTACTCCAGCAATATTAGGATTGCCCAAATCCGCTTTTGCCAACTGTGGAGAAAAATCTTGCAAAAAGTGGAAGAGTATACACCAAGTCAAGCCATTGGTCCAAATGTGCAAATAACTAAAAATTAAATACCCTAGTAGTGAAACTAAAATGTTTAGCAACCACAGCAAAAACTGTAACGTACGCTACTAAGATAACCGTTGCCATAACGCGCTGATTTTTACCCAATAAATTTAATAAGACTGGGTAAAGCTGATAACATAGCTGAAGCACTACTTCCAGTATGATTAATCCAATTACTGCTTTTTTCACATTATCCTTATTATCTAGTTCAACTTCATCAGCTAATGCCAAATAATACTTATCTTTCATAAGTTCACCCATTATTTTTTTATATCCATTGTTTTATGAAATTGAAATAGTGATACAACAAAAATCCAGTCTTGATCTGTAATCAAAATTGGATTTCTACATGTACAATCTTAATGATTAGCTTCAATAGCATCTACAATAAACAATATTAAAATCACTACATACATGACTGCTAAAACAAATTTACCAAAATTAGTTTTAGGATGCCAAATAAAACTGGCTAAAAGTAATATATTTGCAATCCCAAATGTAATGCTTATTTTATTTTCAAAAATCTACGATTAATTGTATAGATACAAATCAACATCAAGATTACAACTGGTATTACTCCCAATATTGCTAGCTTAACTTTAGAAGTACCATAATCTGTGCTCAATATCTTAGGTGAAAAATCCTGTAAAAAGTGTACAACCATACACCAAATTAATCCATTGGACCACACTCTTAGATAACTAAGGAATAACCCCATACCCAATGTAATAATTACTTGACCAACAGTTGAAATTAATGATTGACTAGTTAAATTATTTAAATGATATAAGCCGAACAGAATTGAACATGCAATAGATGTCCACAAAATATCATATTTTTCTTTACGAAAAACTAGCAAGAAAGTATTAAATAAAATCCCTCTAAATAAAAATTCCTCACAGATTGCGGGCAATATCGCAGCTAAAGCCGCTACCATTATTTGATACAGAGGCAACTTAAATAATAATATTTTATCTTTTAATGCTCCAAAAACCATTAAGGCCAAAAAGACACAGTAGATGATCATCATTACTTTTGACATTCCTTGCAATTTTAGCCTTTGATTAAAAGTCTTAGTCGTTAAAATAAAACGCTCAGCTACATATGTAAAAACAACTATAAAAGCAATTACAATCAACCACTTAATTAATGAGCTGCCCATAATTAAATAAGGCAACCAAAATGAAGCTATTAAAAGAATAATCGCAAGTATGAACAGATTTCTAATTACCTTATTGACTTTAGCTTTATTACTAAACTCTACTTCATCTGCTAATGCTAAGTAATATTTATTATTCATAGTTCCATCCTAATAATATATTTTTATTTATATAAAATAATAAGACAAATAAATCCTAATTAAATTTATTAGCCTTATTACTTATAATTTTCAAAAATTTCAAATACCAATAGGTCTCATTGAGCTATTCAATATAGAGCTAACACCTCATAGAGTTCTTCCAAAACTAAGACTAGCATAATAATTATAAGAGTATCCTCATCAACTTCGACGAAATAATATCTATTTAGCTCTTTTTCCTTAACTCCAAATATCTTTTATTAATTATCCAAATACAAATTAATACAAAAATTATTATTGGAAAGTACAGCAATATTACTAAGCCAATCTTAGAAATTCCATAATTTGTACTTATTATCTTAGGCGAAAAATCCTGCAGAAAGTGCAATGCTATACACCAAGCCAATCTATTAGACCATAATCTTAGACAACTAAGAATCAAACCAAAGGCTAGTGTAAAAATCATTTGTCCTACAGTTGAAATAAATGATTGACTAGTCAAGTTATTCATGTGAATTAAGCTAAATAAAATTGAACATACTATTGAGGTACATAAAATGTCATATTTTTCTTCACAAAAAAGCAACAGAAATGCATTAAACAATATTCCTCTAAATATAAATTCTTCAAAAACTGCTGATATCAACGCTGATAAAGCAGCAAATAATATTTTTGAAAATTGTAATTTAAATAGTGGAAACATATTCATAAGCTCTATCGAAATTAAAAAGATTAACAAGATAAGATAAGCAAACATTATTCTTCCTGATGTACCTTTTAGCCTTAGCTTTTGATTAAACGTCTTAGTTGTTAAAATAAAATGTTTCGCCGTATATGTATAAATAGTTAGAAAAGCAATTAGCATTAATTTATAAATTTGTTTATTACCAATATTTAATCGTACAACACATAAACCACTTATTAAAAGTATAGTTGCTACCATAAATAATTTGGCAATTGTTCTCTTTATTATAATTTTATTTCCAAGTTCTACGTCATCCGCTAATGCTAAATAATAATTATCTTTCATAAGTTTATTCCAGCAACATATTTTTACATGAAATAATAAGGTTGATAAGCCAATTTAAATTTATCAACCTTATTACTTATAATTTTGGAAAGCCATGAATACTAATAGGTCCACTTGGCATAGTTTGACGGATACTTCGTAGAAATCTACCCCAATAACGGCCATTGTAGTAATCGTGAGAATGACCTTTACCACCTAAAATTCTTTTAAATTGCTTTACAGAATTCCTTCATCTCAAATATTCTTCCTTACTTACCTGCTAAACCATCGCGAAGACCTGTCATAAATTGACCTGTACCTCTTTGAACTCCTCTCCACCAAGAGCCAAAATTAAAGCCACCTTTACGACGACCGCCTGAAACATTTTGTAATTCAGTAACACTTAACTTTTGAAAATTATTCATTTTAATACCTCTAATATATTAAATCCTCTTAACGATGATTATTCATTTTGCTTTCTTGATTTAGAAATAAAACCGAAAATATCAGTCACATTTACAATCAATGCAAGAATCACGATAATTGCTGATACCCAAATACCAAGTTGAGTTTTAGGAACATAAAACAGGGTTACAAGAAAAGCAATATTTATTAATAGCCATAGATAATTCTTCATTTTTTCCTTCACCATCATTCTAAGTACTTAGGGATACTTGCACCAATACCTACTAAAGTGCCAATAGCTCTAATATTTCTGCCAGTACCACGACCATTGTAGTAGTTTTGAGAATGTCTACCACCCACAACTCTAACTAACTGAACTGAATTCAAATTTTCAAAACTTACTGTATTTTCCATTTCAAATACCTCCAATAAATCTTTAAGTCTGCCTCGCTTAGTAGTTCTAAGCGTCTCATCAATTTGTGGGACATAGATTGATTTGTACCTAAGCGAAATTACCATTTTCTTCTTCCTTCTTAGCCAATATCTCAGTTTTATAATTATATTCAGATAGTAAGTCTTTCATCTTTTGCACACTAGTACGTGAAAAATCCTCAACATCTCCATTAATAAACTGTACACGATGTTGCTTCAAATCAATCGATTCAATATTCTTAGGATTTACTAAGCATGACTGATTTATTTTCTCTAGCATTGGATTTTCTTTAGCATATTGATTAATACTACCTAGGAGTTGCATTTCTCCTGTTGTTAGAATCATCAATAATTTATGTGGAGTAACTGTTGTTGAAATATAAATAATATCATCAATATTAACGTTTCTAGTTTGTCGACCAATCTTATATGAAAAAGTCATCTTCTTCATATAGTTGAACTTATGCAAATTATAAATGGCTACTTCAATTGTCTTCACCATCGTGTGTCTAAGCTTATCTAAATCAGATGTTTTTACAATATAATCGATTGGACCAAGACGTCTTCTAAATGTAATTAAAGATAAATCAGCATGACTAGTAACAAAAATAATCTGTGCACGTTCATCTCGCTTCTTAATTAATGAGGCAAGATCAAAGCCGGTATCATTTTCAGTGTCACCACCTAATTCAACATCTAAGAAATAAATACCACCATCTAATTTATGCTCCTTCAAATAAGTAATAGCATCCATATAATTAGTGGCTGTGGCAATCGAAAATTCTACTTCTTCATCATCTGAGAGAATCATATCGGCTGCACCAAGAATTTTTTTAGTTTGCTCAATCTGATTCTGATCATCATCACAAATAAAAACTGGATATTTCATTTTTAGTCCTCAATTTCATTTTCATCATCAGGCAAAATTGTTAAATCAAAAGTAAACCAACCATCATCAACGTAATAATTGACAATCATTACATCCTCATATTTATGAGTAATTTCTTTTACATTGGCTAATCCCAATCCCATATGATGCTTTTTAGTGGTAAAGTTCTTTTGACTCATTTTATCTGTTGCTATAGTAGCTTCTCTAACTCGATTACGGATTTCAAATTCAAAATCACCATTTTCTTGATAATACATTGCATCAACTCGAGCATTATTAGTACTACCTGTTTCTTTGATTAATGCCATACTTTCCTCAGCTGCATTATCAAATGCAATACCGATAATTCTAACTAAGTCCAAAATATTAACGCTCTTAGGAATTTGAGAGATATTCTGTTCACAATCAAAACTATAATTTAAATCCAAACTATATAACTTAGACAGTTTAGCAATTGCAATACTTTTTAAATTTTTCTCATGGATATGATTTACACCTTTATATTTTCGAAGAGCTTTCTGATCAAACTGCGTATTAGTATATAGATCGAGTATCTTTACAACTTTCGTAGTGTCGCCCTCTTGAGCACTAACTTTTAAGCTATTTAAAATATTTTGATAGTCATGTTTAAAACGGCGTAGATCATCTTCATTTTTATCAAGATAACTTGAATATTCTTGCAACTGTTGCATTTCAGACTTTAATTTCTGCTGTTTAAGAACAAGTTCTCTATTCTCTGCTTCTTTTGCTTTTCTATCTGCATTTGCTAATTCAAGTTGGAGCTTTTGTTCCTTTTGCTCTTGCTCGGTTAAAAGTTTCTTTTGAATATTAACTGCCGTCGAATAAGCAAATATGGAGAAAATTATCTGAAGTATTAGTAAACTTAAAGACACCTCAAATAATGTCGTCATACGATTATTCTGTAATGCTAACAAATACACAATAGAACTTGATAAATAAATATATAAAATTAATCCAATAAAAATCGAACTATTTCGATCATTTAAGAGCTTACGAATTTTTAAATAATACTTTTGGATTATACATACAACTAAAAAATCTATTAACAAAAAGATAAAAATAATACTACTGAAATTAATATCAAAAATTAGCAGCAATATTTCAACGCTAATCGTTATAAGAAGATCCAATAACTCAAAAAAAGAAATTAATCCAATGATTAATTTGACTTTCTTTTCTTTCCTCACAAAATACGAAAAAAGAAATACTGAAATTGCTTGAATAACATCTACTAAAAAATCATCTATTTGAGTTAAATCACCGAGAAGAACGCATATTCCGATAAAGATTACTGAAAAAACATAATCTCTTATTCTAAGTTTCCAACCTGACACCCTATAAAAAATATACAAATCGATTATAGGAGAAAATAAAGCCTGAAATAGCATTTTTACTTTAATCCAAAAATTCTCTTCCAATTAAAACGATTTTGTTTTTTATTGACTTTAAAATTTCTAAGGACAAAAAAACTTCCATTCGGATCAGCCACTCCACCAATAAATCCACCCTTAACTTCAACTAATTCTTTTTCATTTAACTTCTTCATAATTCAAATCTTCCTTTCAACTCTTTAACTTTTTACATCACCAATATTACTATGCATTCAATTTTATACACAAAGTCGTCATATTCTGTACTATTTTAATCATATTCTGCATTTTTATTTAAAAAGCACCTCCACCAGAACCATTTCCATAACCATACGAATTATTTTTAAAGACGCGGCGTCTAATTTTTGATCTTCCACCAACAACTTTCTTCAAGACTAGAATAGATAGTTTTTGCATAATTTTTCCTCTCTTTTTCTCAAAAAATACTATAGAAAAACATACACCCATTTGGACTCCAAAAAACATTTCATCATATTCTGCCTCATTTCAATCATATTTTGCAAAACATCAAGTTACTCAATATGAGAAGCTTCTTTCAATTTTATTTAAAAGATCACTACTTCGAGTCCTCCATCTTTTCGGTATCATTTTAGCTCATTTGATACCGCTAAATTAATAATGATACCGATTAAATACTAAAAAAGACTGACAATTCATTTTTACGTGGATTATCAGCCTTTTTGATTACTCATGATAAATATCTTGAACCGCTATACCCCAATATGGAATATATTCCATATATCTTTTACTTGCATTCTTATCATATGGTTTTATTAAATACGCTTCTAAACTTGATGCAATTGCCTTAGATACTTGAGAAGCATCTTTATTTGATAAATTAAATGTTTTACGAATTGAAGAGTTACTAATCTTCATGTCATTTACATATTTCAAACTAGCATCCCAGTAAATTGATTCATTCTTTTCAGTAATAGCCAATTCACTAAATGCTTTTTCCTCACGAATAGTTACTTGCGTAGCAGTGGTACCCTTGCTTAAAATTTCGACCGTTGGTAAATGAGCCTCTTCTAATGAATAAACCACTTTATCAATTCCAGTACCACGTGATTCAGTAATATGAAATTTACTTAAGGTATTAGCCAATTCAGGATTACGGGATCGAGGTGGGACGTCTAAAAATCTAAGTGGTTCAATCAAAGGAATTCCTGGTGCTGTGCTTGCTGGTAGTATTGATTTATCATGTTTGAATTTTTTAAGACACCATTATATACAAATTTCCAGCACCAAAATCAGAAGATGTCGTCACTGCTATCTTATGCCAGCTAACATTGCCATTCATTGGTTGAGGAACTTGGCTCTGTATCACCTCAGAAAAATCCTTAATTTGATGTAGATTCAACTCATTTTCAAGTGAATCATCAGCTTTTATTTATATCTAAATCATTCCTGCAATTAAACCAACTACATATAAGAAGACACAGCAAACTACTAAATACAAACCGCCCCACTTCACGGTCTCTTTCAGTATTTCGCCTTCATCACCTTCGCGGTTAATTGAACCAGTTGCCACGGCAATATTTTGCGGCGACAGCATCCCTGCCGTTGCGCCAGTCATGTTCGATGCTACAACCCAGTACTTACTTACACCTAGGTCCATTGCAGCCGACAGTTGTAAATTTCCAAATAGAACGTTAGCTGAAGTGGCAGAACCAGTTAAGAATGTTCCTAATGCCCCAATAAGTGGTGCAAATAATGGATAAGCTGGCCCTAATAAGCTAACTAAGGCCACTGCTAATGCATCGGTCATTCCTGTATAAACCATTACTTTGGCTAATCCTACAATTGCACAAACCGTAATTGTTGTCTTCCAGACGCTCTTAATTACTTGTCCTAAAATTTGCATCATTTTCTTAAAACTAACGCCCTGAATTGCCCCACCGATTAAAGTAGCAACAAAAAGCAACGTACCTGGAGACGACAACCAGCTAATTGACAAGGTATTCGGATTTTTCCCCGTATAAACAACCAAATTAGTTGTCACCTTATTAAGTAAATTATTAACTGCTGGCACCAATGATGATGCAAAAATAACGAAGATGAAAACTAAGATAAATGGTGAACATGCCTTGAGCATTTCTTTAGTACTTGGTTTTTCTACATCAGGTTCTTCCTCCTCATCATGCCATCTAGTTAATAAAATCGTAACTGCGATTGAACAAAGTGACCCAACGATTGCTGGCAATTCTGCTCCAACAAACTTAGCCGCAATTACTTGCGGGATTGCCATGCCTAAACCTGACATCAAGGTAATTAGTCCAACGCCTTTAATTGCTTTAATAGAACTTTCCGTTAAAATTACTAGGATAAATGGCACCAGCACAACTAAAACAAATAATTGCAAGGTCACGATGAAGGATAATTCTTCTTGCTTTAACCCAGTCACTTCACCCAAGGTAATGATCGGCAAGCCAATTGCACCAAAAGCTGTGGCCGTGGTATTAGCAATCAGACTGATTACTGATGCTCTAATTGGCTCCAAGCCAAAGGCAATCAAAATCCCAGCGGCAATCGCCACCGCGGTTCCAAAACCGGCAATTGATTCCAAAAAGCCACCAAAGCCCCAAGCGATAATCAAAACAATAATCCGCTTGTCTGTTGAAATCGTCGCCAGCATATCTTGAATGGTCTTCATACCACCTGATTCGGTAGTAACATTATACGCAAATAAGGCCATCACAATTACGAACATGATCGGCCAAATGCCCATGATAATTCCTTCCAGTGCGCCAGTCATCGTATCTAACACTGGCAACTTAAAACTAAAGATCGCTAATGCCATGGTTAAAGTCAGCCCAATCACACAAGCACGTGCAGCTGGCATTCTCATTACGCCCAATGAGATGATTAACCAAATAATTGGCAACAACGCGATCGCGAATCTAATCCACATCAAAAGTCTCCATCATTAAAAGTATCTCTTAATATTTAATCATTATTTAGGTAAAAAGTTAAAATTAGATACCAAACTTTAGCGAAAATTACAATTTTCACAAATTTTACTTGCAAGTTTCGCCAACAAACTATATAACAATTAATGGAAAGTAAATTTTCTCACATCATTTCAGAACTACTCCGTGGAACAGAGTAGTTCTTTTTTACACCAAAAAAGCCAGGCTGACTAGCTCAACCTGGCTTTTAATTTTAACGATGTTTAATCACATGAAGAGTATAAGCGACTAAATAGATTACTACCTCAATCGTTGCAATAAAGAATGTTACCGGCCAGTTGGTAATGAAGCCGAGATATAATCCGGCCCATACACCAACCAAGGCAAAGAAAACAGACCAACCGATCATCGCCGGGATCGTTTTGCCAATATAACGGGCTGTTGAAGAAGGCAGCGTTAGCAAAATGAAGACCAGCAATGAACCAACGATCTGGGCTCCGATCGCTACTGACATGGCTAAGGAAACCAAAAAGGCAATGCCAACCCAGCCAGTGTGTACACCGTGGGCCACGGCTCCAATATGATCAAAGGAATCAAAATTCAGGCTGCGCGCTACCAAAATAATCAGCAGCAAAACCAAAATTGATAAAACAACTAATTGAATTACGCCTTGCTTATCAACGCCGATGATACTACCGAACAAAATATTCGTCGCATAACGGCTATTCGAGCCCGAGATAGCTAAGAAAAGTACCCCTAGCCCAATAAACAAGGCCGAAATCGCACTAATTGATGATTCCTTTTGATCACTGTGCAAGGACAATTCGCCAACACCAATCGAACCTAGCAGGGTGAACAAGAGCATCCCCCATAACGGCGCAATCCCGATAAACACGGCAAAGGCCGCCCCAGCAAAACCAATTTCAGACAAGGTGTGAGCCAGGAAAGCATAATTACGTGCTACCACATAGACGCCAACTACCCCACAGGTAATTGCAATAAAAGTACTAGCTAAGAAGGCGTAACGCATAAATTCATATTGAAACATTACTCAAAATCCTCCTTAAACTCACTCATCTTTCCCTGTCTAATTGTCCCTTTATTCAGATACAAGTAATCAGTCATGTACTTTTTAGCTAAAGGAATATCGTGGGTCACAAACAAAACGGTAATCTTGTGTTCTTGATTCAAGTGCTTAATTAAGCCCATCAATTCTTCCTTAGCAGCTGGGTCCAAACTCGCTGTTGCCTCATCCAAGATAATCATATTGGGATGATCCAGCAAAGCCTGAGCCAGGTATGCCCGTTGTTTTTGTCCACCGGAGGCTTCACCCATGCGGGTATTTTGAATTTGACTCAAATGTGTTTCTGCCAATTGATGGTCGATCTGCTCTCTCACCTTTTTAGTTTTAAATAAAGGAGCGTTCAAGCCAATAAAGGCGCGAATTGATAAAGGATATTCCGCATCGATATTGCGAAATTGAGGCACATAACCTAGTCTGACATTCTTATCAAACTTAAAGTTGCCCCCAGTCGGCTTTAGCATCCCCATCAAAATCTTAATTAAAGTAGTCTTCCCCGTTCCATTTGGTCCAAGTAGTGCCGTCATCGACCCAGCTTCAAGTTCAAAATTTAAATCTTGAAAAACAGTCTTGGTATCAAATTTCATCGAGAGATTATTTACTTCTAAAATCACTCATCACACCCCCTGCTTGACTAAAATTTATTTTTCCATCTTAGCCAAATTTTGGTAGTTTTCCTTCATCCAAGCTAAGTAAGTAGTATGGTTAGGAATTGTTTCGCGTACATTCAACACTGGAATATTATTTTCCTTAGCCAATTTTACAAATGACTTCACAGTTGAGCTGCTTGCTTGCGTATTATTAACAAAGAAAGCGATCTTCTTTGCTCTAATTTCATCATTCATCTTGTTGATCATCTTTGGACTTGGGTCAGTACCATTTTCGATGGCTTCTTCAAAGTCCTTGTCACCAATCTTGTAGCCTGCTTCTTTCAAAGCATAATCAAAGACTGGCTCACTAACAAAGACCGGCTTACTATTTTTCTTGTCAGTCTTTACAAGTTGCTTAATTTGCGCAACTTTAGCTAGGTACTTTTCACCATTAGCCTTAAAGTAAGCTGCATGCTTCTTGTCGAGCTTAGACAAGCGTTTAACTAAATAATCAACATATTTAGTTGGCATACTTAAATTGTACCAAATATGAGGATTATCTCCCCTCTTCAAGCCCATCAAGTCTTCACCAACTAAGACCGGCTTTTTATTTACTGAACTAGCTAACTTATTCATCCAAGAATCGTAGCCTAAGCCGTTAGCCACAATAATATTAGCCTTAGTCAACTCCTTGGCATCGGCAGTAGTTGGTTCAAAGTCATGGGGATCGGTGCTGCTATTATTAATAATCGCCTTAGCGCTACCGTATTTACCTACAATATTCTTAGCGATATCGGAATAAACATTTGTGGTCGTTACTATGTTAATCTTATCTGAATCGCTAGCTGACTTCTTATTTGAGCATGCCGAAACAACTAAAGCCAGCACACTAACTAATCCTAAAATAGAAATCAACTTGGTAATTTTAGATTTGAAATTTTGCATAAAAATCCTCCTTGTGCAAAATAAAAAAGCATTTAATTAGAAAACTCAGCAAAAATTCTCTAATTAAAAGTTAGAATAAGCTAGTTTTGAGCTTATGTCAACTGTTTTCAGAGTACACAAATAGCACCAGAGCTGCACAAGCCTGATGCTACCGCTAATTTAAGTCAATAAAATTTTGCTGAATTTTATTCAATGCTTTGTTCTAAAATTACATTATTATATAAACATATTTTTATATAATTGTCAAACCCGACTAAAATTCTTCCTTCACGTGCTGCCGCAAAACATCCAAAATCTTAATCACGTGCGTGTCTTCTAAGCTGTAATAACGCTCTTGCTTAACTCGTTCACTCTTAACTAGCTTTGCTTCTTCTAGAATCCTTAAATGACGTGAAATAGCCGGCTGGCTCACGTCGAATTGCTTAACTAAGTTATTAACGCTGCTTTTTTGGTGATCATTTAGATAATAAAGAATTTGAATTCTAATCGGATGATTCAACGCCCTAGTAATCCGAATAATTTGCTCGTCCACTCTCTTCACCCATTCATCCTTTTTAATTTATTATAGCGTATATTTTGGCACAAAAAAACGCTACCCGAAGGTAGCGCAAAACATAACAGAGTATCTTGATTTAAGTAGAGATCATCAAGATATTTATATTATAATACGTTTTTTTACGTATTGTGTTAATTTTTGATCAATAACTGAAATTATTTTACTCTTTTTATTCGTTAGGGTCGTCCTTAACGTTCTTCTTCCAGAAACTCATGATTAAACCAGCAACGATTGAACCAATAATAGTAGCTAGGAAGTAGAATAAGATGTGGCTTGGACCACCGATGTTACCAGCAAGTGGTGATACCCAAAGACCACCGTGAGGAGCTGGGACACCAACGTGCCATAAACCAACTAAAGCACCACCGACAGCTGAACCAATGATACATGATGGAATTACACGACCTGGGTCAGCAGCAGCAAATGGAATAGCACCTTCAGTAATGAATGAGAAGCCTAATACCCAGTTAGAAACACCGGCACGACGTTCTTCTACAGTGTACTTGTTCTTGAAGAATGTAGTACCAATTGCAGTAGCAAATGGTGGAACCATACCACCCACCATTACAGCAGCCATCAAGATAGCAGCAGTAGCTGAGTGAGGGTCGTTAGCAAATGCACCTGAAGCGAAGACATAAGCAGCCTTGTTGAAAGGACCACCCATATCGATTGACATCATTCCGGCAAGGATAGTGGTCAAAAGTACCAAGTTACCAGTACCCATTCCGTTCAAGAAGTGAGTAATAGCAAAGTTAATGCCACTAAAGATTGGGTTAATGATGTAGAACATAATTGCTGCAATAAAGAGCAATCCTAAAATTGGATAGAACAGCATTGGCTTCATACCTTCAACAGAACGAGGTAATTTAGCAAATACTTTCTTCAAACCAACCATCAAGTAACCAGCAATAAAACCAGCAGCAATACCGCCTAAGAAGCCGGCTGGTGAAGTTGCGTGAGCTTGAACGTTAACTTGGAATTGACCGTTAACAATAGAGGCCATGTAACCACCAACAAAACCTGGCATTAAGGCTGGCAAATCACCGATTGATTCAGCGATATAGGCTGCCAAAACTGGAACCATGAAGGCAAATGCCAAGTTACCAGCATTGTTTAAAAAGATGAAAGCAGGAGTCTTAGCGCCACCCATGTAGTTTTCTACGATGAATGAGATGGCCATTAAGATACCACCACCAATAACGAATGGAAGCATGTGACTAATACCATTCATCAAGTTCTTGTAGATACCTGCCCACAAACCTGGCTTCTCAGTTGATGAAGATTCAGTTGACTTGTCTTGAGCACTTGCACGGTAAACATCAGCCTTACCACCCATAATGTCATCAATCAATTCGCCTGGCTTGTTAATTCCATCAACAACAGGACGGTTAACTAAGTGCTTGCCGTCAAAACGTGGCATATCAACTTTCTTATCAGAAGCGATAATAACACCTTTAGCACGCTTGATTTCATCAGGAGTCAACTTATCCTTAACCCCTTCTGAACCGTTAGTTTCAATTCTAACTTCGATGCCGCGCTTCTTACCTTCCTTAATCAAGGCTTCTTGAGCCATGTAAGTGTGGGCAATACCGTTAATACATGCAGTAACACCAACAATCAATGGCTTGTTGTCGTCATCACTTGTACCTTGAGCCTTAGCAGCTTCCTTAGCCTTCTTAGCTTCAGCTGCCTTCTTGTCTTCTTCGTCTTTTTTAGCTTCAGCCTTTTCAAAAAGATCGATAACTTCTTCAGGAGTCTTAGTATTCTTCAAAGCTTCAACTAAATCAGGATCAATTAACAAACCTGAAAGTTTTGCTAATGCTTGAAGGTGAGTATTGTCAGCACCATCTGGTGCAGTAATCATGAAGAATAAGTGAACTGGTTGACCATCAAGTGAATTATAGTCAATTCCTTCCTTACTCTTGGCGAATAATACGCGTGCCTTGTTAATAGATTTGTTACGTGCGTGGGGCATCGCAATTCCGCCACCAATACCAGTAGTTGATTCGTTTTCACGTGCCCAGATTGACTTAATAAAAGCATCTTCGTCGTTAACGATATCAGTTGCTACTTCAAGGTCAGCCATTTCTTTAATGGCATCTTCTTTGTTCTTAGCCTTAAGCTCCATAATCATGGAGTCAGGGCTTAAAATATCCTTGATTCTCATATTTTTCCCCTCGTTTTTTATTAAGAAATTTGCTCAACTTTGATTTGTGGAAGAACAGCATCAATTTGGCTCTTAACTGCAATATCCTTAGTAAAGGCGGTAGCAGCACCACAAGCCATTCCAATTCTGAAGCCTTCCTTAGGATCTTGGGTCTTGTAGTAGGTACCAACGAAGCCGGCAATCATTGAATCACCTGCACCAACTGAGTTAACAGCAGTACCAACAGCACCCTTAGCATGGTAAACATGATCCTTGGTAAGAAGGAAGCCACCTTCACCAGCCATAGAAACCATCACATTTTGAGCACCCTTATCTAAAAGCTTTTGTGCGTATTCAAGCATCACATCACTTGAATCAAAAGTTACGCCAAACAAGTCTGCTAATTCATGGTGGTTAGGCTTAATTACTAGTGGCTTATATGCCAAAGTATCAAGTAAAGCTTGTCCAGTAGTATCAACAACAAATTCTGCACCTGCTTCTTTAATAGTAGGAAGCAATGATTGATAGAAATCAGTTGGAAGGCTTGGAGTAAGAGAACCGCTCATTACTACAATGTCGCCCTTCTTTAAATCGTTTAAACGATCCTTAAAAGCAGTGATTTCTTGGTCGGTAATGTTAGGACCAGCCGCGTTAATTTCAGTTTCCTTTTCAGCGTGGATCTTAACATTCACACGAGTGTTATCTGAAATAGTAACGAAGTCACTTTCAATTCTCTTTTGATTCAATTGACGAACCAATTCCTTACCAGTGAAGCCACCTACGAAGCCCCATGCCGTATTATCAACATTTAATTGGTTAAGGATTTGAGAAACGTTAATTCCCTTACCCCCTGCTAAAAATGAATCATTGTTAGTTCTGTTAACTTCTCCGCGGTTAACTTTTTCTAATTGAAGAACATAGTCAAGCGCTGGATTAACAGTTACTGTATAAATCATCCTATTTTGCCTCCTCTAATTCAATACCGACTGGTAATGACCGTTTTTGACCTGGTTTTAGTTGATCAGTTACCACAATCACGTCACTTGTATTGGCAAACACAGCAAAGTTACGCTCACCGATTTTACTATTATCAGTTAATACATAAGCGTGTCTTGCCTGTTTGATTTCGGCTGCCTTAACCGCAGCTTCCTCTGGATCAGGTGTAGTTAGATTGCCATTTTTTTCAATTCCATTAGCACCAACGAAGCTAGCTGAAAAATTCATTGCCTTAATCTGACTTAAGGCGGTCTGACCTATAACAGCATGCGTATCGTCCTTAACTTCACCGCCAATTAGAATTGTGTTAATTCCGTGATTTAAACTGCATAAAGCAGTCTCTACACCATTAGTAATAATCTTGACGTTAGCAACCTCTGCTAAAAATGGTACCATCTCATAAGTTGTTGTTCCTGCATCAATGAAGACATTGTCACCTGGACGAACAAAATTCTGCACGGCATATCTAGCAATAGTGATTTTTGCGTCATGATTCAAACTGAAGCGAACGTTTTGTGATACATCACGAGAAAAATGTTTAACTGATTGGGCACCGCCATGAACACGCTTAAGGATCCCATTTTTTTCCATCTGAATTAGATCTCGACGGATAGTTGATTCAGATGTTGCGGTTAAGTCACATAATTCACTTACGCGACATAACTCGTGTTGATTAACATAGTCTTCGATTAAGCTTTGGCGCTCCTGAGTCAGCATCATTTCTCACCTCGATAAATATTGTATTCGCTTTCTCCTCCAAAATCAATCATTTTTCTTCAAAAAATGTCATTTTTATTTATTATCGTTCAATAAAATTCATTTATATGCAAAAAAGATGCCGTTTTTTGATTGAAACGACATCTTTTCTTCGTCATTTGGAATTATTCTTAGTCGTTTTACCCTATTTGACTAAGAATCCGTAAAGATGACTAAGAAAGAGAACCAAAGATCTATTAACCTTGCAAAAGCAAAACGCGCTGAATCAATAATGATTCAGCGTGTTTTGCTATTAAATATATTTTGTCTAGCCTCTCAAGCTACGCTTAAAGTTTTGCCATGGGCCGACATCATCTGTTTGCAAAATCAAGTTTGGATAGATTTTTCTAATCCAGATAAATGACGCTACTGTAGCGGCCAAAGCAATTAAAGCAGAGATAGCTGCCTCTAAATTAGTTGCGTTACCCATAATTACTCTAGCTGGCATTACAAATGATGATAGAAACGGGATGTACGATAATACTTTAGCAAAAATCGTATCCCCACCTGATTGCATATTGACTGTGAACAAGAACCCGATCAACATCAATGTAGATAGTGGTCCCACCGCTTTGTTGGCATTCTCGCTTTTAGCAACCAAAGCGCCACAGAAAGCTGCAAAGATAATAAACAATACCAAGCCGATTATCGTAAACACCAATCCCCAAGAAGCCAGATTGCCAATTGCTTGATCAATCATCGGCTTATACTGTCTAAATAAATCGCTAAAGCCATCGATGTATGGGGCCGCGCAATAAACTGCCACAAAACCAACAACATAAATTAACACTTGGGTAATAATTTCACCAAAAACACCTAAAATCTTCCCAGTGAAATAATCGCCACCTGGCATACTCGAAAAGATTACTTCCATTATCTTGGTACCCTTCTCCGTAGCGATATCTTGTGCTGTTACTTGCGTATAAGTGATCACAAGCATGTACAAGATAATCAGCAAAACCCAGAAGGAAATTTGCTTAACAGGATCATTGTCAAAGCTCTTCTTCTCAACATGCTTAACTTGTTGCTTAAATTGCGCCCGCGTAGCTAAAGACTGAGTCTGTTTTGTCGTTAGCTTGGCCTTACTTAAATTCAATTGTTGCTGGACGGTGTTTAAACTCGTTAACAGTTCTGACTTTAGATCACTGTCCATTTTTTCATCACTATAGTAAGTTGCAGCTAATTGATTATTCTTTTGTTCAATTAAAACGTAGCCATCGATGTCTTCATCTTTATACGCCTTTTTAGCCTTAGCTTCAGTGCTATAGTTGTCAAAATCTTCTGACTTTTTAATTGCTTGCTTTAAGACGGAATTAGAAGTAACTACCCCAACATAATTGTCATAATTGTCATCACTACCGCCAGCTGATACCATTCCGATAACAAATGAAAAGAAGACGAGCAGAAACGGTGCTAAAATCATCAACAAATATGACCAAGTTTTCACTTCTCTACGGTAGGTTTCTTTTGCGACAAGCCAGATCTTATTCATGACGAGCACCTGCTTTCATCTTGAAAATTTCGTCTAAAGTTGGAGGTTCCTGGTCAAAAGTCTGGATATATTGACCGGCCGAAAGTTGGTTAAAAATATCCTTACCATATTTTTCGTCTGCAAGAATAAGCAGCTTCATTCCATTGTTTTGCAAAATTACATCTTTTACACCTGGCAAGGCTGATAATTCAGCAGCACTTTTGTCTGTCCTGACAAAAATTCGAGTTAAACCAAAGCTGTTCTTAATTTCATTTACTGGGCCATTCAAGACGATATGCCCATCATTGATCATTACGACGTCATCGCACAATTCTTCCACGTTACGCATATCATGATCAGAAAAAATGATTGTAGCGCCTTTTCTTTTTTCTTCCAAAATCAGCTGCTTCAGTAGATCGACATTAACAGGATCTAGTCCACTGAATGGTTCATCTAAAATAATCAATTTAGGTTGATGAATTAAAGTCGCAATCATCTGTACTTTTTGTTGGTTACCTTTAGACAAAGACTTAATCTTATCCATGGGGATCCCTTTAACAGCCAAACGTGATAACCAATCAGGTAATTCTTCTTTTACCTTTTTAGCCGGCATCCCTTTAAGGCTAGCTAAAAACACTACCTGATCTTCAATGGTTAACTTAGGCATCAAACTTCGCTCTTCAGGCAGATAGCCAATATTGTCATAATCTTTAGCGTTGAAAGAATGTCCATCAATACTAATCTGACCGTCATAATCAACGAATTTCAAAATACTATGAAAGATCGTCGACTTACCCGACCCATTTTTACCAACCAGTCCAAGAATACGCCCATCTGACACATTGAAGCTAACATCAAACAAAACCTGTGTTGACCCGAAGCTTTTATTTAGGTGTTCTATTTTTAACATAATTTTTCCTCAACTTTTCTATGTTATTGATCGAATATCTAAGAATAATTATCGCCAAAGAATGCAAGCACATCCAAAATATTCAGCAACAATTGACGCCAATATGCTTGCCAAAAATGAGGATATACCTTAGTAGATTTCCTAATAAATCTTAGTTGATAACCATCTGATGTTTTGTTCCGCATTACCTGGGGAATAGTAACTAACCAACATAGTGTAATTACTATAACAATTATCATAATTATAGAAATAACTGTATTTTTCATGGCATTCATTCCTTTTTAACTTCTGCTATGGGAATTATGTGGTACATATACTAATAATTGTCGCTATCATTTTCTGCTTTAAGCTTAAAATATCTGATACTTATATAGCCTACCCAGATCAACAAGATAACAATAACGGTACATAATTTTCAAGTTGTACCATTACCAGTAATACTAAAAATTGCGACAATTAGTGCAATAACAGAGAAAATCACAGCACCAGTGAATTGTTTTTTAGCTTTTTCCAACATTATCTATCCCCTCGGCTTTTTATCTAATGGTTATTAGACCTAGAAGTACACCGTCAAAGAACTGCCATAAAGTATCGGTTGAAAAAATTGTTTTTACAATATCAACTGACCCCCAATTGGTTACTAAAGTAATCACTACACTAGCTGCAGCAACCACTACTCCTGTACCAATAACTTGAGGAGCAAGTTTCAACACTTTCTTCTGCCATGGAATCTTTGATGTGACCGTTTTATTAAGGACTAAACTTGCGGACATAATGCCACCAATCATTAGACCGAAAGCCAATCCAGCTCCCATCGACATAATAATTTGAAAAGGTTGAGGCGAACCAGCGGTCTTAACATACATCATCACAAGAGCTAATATTGGTCCAACAAGTGCTCCAATTCCCATGCCTTCAATAATTCGTTTGTTTTCACGAGCAAATTTTTCGTTATTCATTGTTCTTACCTCAAGGAAATTTGTTTTTCATTTTTAATTAAACAAATCCGAAAACTTAGTCGGAATGTTGTTGTTCTTGGCGAAGTATTTTTTGAATGCATCCGTAAAGCTTAATTGATCTTTTTCTCTATTTTCAAGCAAATCATGAACAGCTAAGAATGCTGTAACGGCATAATTAACAGCTAAAACAATCAGTAAGCCGAGCACAATATAAATTAGGTACAGCATTTTTCTTTCCTCCAATTCAGCGATTATCTCCCAGGAAATAATCTTTTATCCTTTTAAATTAATCATATCCCCATCATTTATGTAAAAGGTAAAACCGTCCAATTCTGTCATTTTTCGGACTGATTTTGCATTTTATTCTTCATCTTTTTTATAAACTAATAAATCCCCTGGTTGACAATCCAAGACTTCACAGATCTTGCTCAACGTATCGAAGCGAACGCCATGCGCCTTTCCTGTCTTCAGAATCGACAAGTTAGCCGGCGTGATGCCAACCTTCTCTGCCAGCTCCTTTGAAGACATCTTTCGCTTCAAGAGCATAAAATCTAGTGTCACTTCAATCATCTATATCAACCTTTCTAAATAATCGAGTCTGCATCCTCCTGAACCTTCATTCCGTACTTGAATACCAAGTAAACTACGTACAATACTGCTAGGAAAAGCAAGCCGGTTGTCACACCACTTGGATAAAGTACATTATTCGCATATTTAATGAACCAAGCGCGGTGAGTCATGAGCATAATGAAATCTATTATTGAAATGATGGTATATCCAGCAACTGAAATTAGTAACTTCTTGAGTAAATTCAAATTACTATCGGCAAAGTAAACTTCTTGCTTGATATTCTTAACAATTAATCTGGCATATCGACAGATTAAAAAGGCCGCAATGCTCATAAGGATCATTAACAGCAACATAACTATTAATACTCCAACATAGCTATCAACTGATACGCCTTTTACATACATACTACTTTCAAATCCAGCACGAAAATCTGGATTTTTTATGCCAAATAATATAACACCGCCCATAACGATCCACATAATTATTCCTATTACACAGATTATCTGGTAGATCCAAGCCAAGACTGTCAGCAAATTCAAAATAAACTTTTTCATTTTTCTATCCTCTCAAAATATAGATGATTCTGTATATAGCACTGCCAATTACACCCGTTACTCCAATTACTAATAATGTAATTCTAAGAACACTCCATGTTCCACCTAAGTTAGCAAACACTAAGATTGCCATCATTATCAGCATTCCAACGATTGAACCTATTTGTCTTTTCTTATCTGGAAGCATATCTATCCCTCTCTTCCATAAAACTATCTATCTCTTTCTCTTCTTTTATAATTATTGTATTACGATAATTTATAATTGCAATACAGAAATAAAATATTTTTTGGGGATAATAAAGAAATACCAAGTTAGTCGTTAAACTAACTTGGTATTCTGCTTTATCTTAAAAGCTACTGCTTTTTACTTTTCTTCTTATAGTAAGAGTTCATGAAAAAATTCATAAAGATAACAAAGGCTACACTTTCAACTATATTCCAAAATACTGTTCCCAAGTTCAATGTTTTGTATTGAAAATAGTCCCATACAAATCCTATTAACAGAGCCAAAACACCAGCGACAATACTTCTGCTTCGAACTTGATTCTTAGTTAAAATCTTATTCTTCATAATTTTTACCCCATTATTATCATATCGAAAAATAGGAAATCTATTAACCGAATTTTCTATTTTTTAATATTATCTATGTTTATGTTTTTTATGTCTATTTTGTTTGGCGAAATCTTTAACAGCGCCTTCTACACATCCTTTTATCATACCACTTCCGCTAGGGAGCGCGTCAATGAAACCCGATAAACATGATCCACCTACACCAAGCCAGTTAGTGCCACCACTTACTTTTTCTAATTCTTTATAATTCCTGAATTGTCAAATTAAGTGCAACAGTTAGGCTATGAAGGAACGTATTGCTTGA
>OKSF01000043.1_pt1 | contig 100613 bp, 134 predicted proteins | sample 1606061 | NCBI WGS metagenome assembly OKSF01 (sample SAMEA3541567, study PRJEB24748) | human gut metagenome | biome: human gut; feature: human-associated habitat; material: faeces | place: China | collected 2012
TTCCTCTAATTTTAATTGATGAATTAAGAAAGTGGATTCTCAGGAAAAATTATAAAAAGTAAATAAACTTTAACTGCTAGTTTTAACTAGCAGTTTTTTCTTGCTAAAATATTAAAAATAAAGGTGGCGAAAGTATGAAAAAAGGATTGGTAATGGAAGGCGGAGCGATGCGCTGCATGTTTACCGCTGGTGTTATTGATACTTTAATGAAAGAAAAAATTAAGTTTGATGGAGCAATTGGTGTGTCAGCTGGGGCTGCATTTGGCTGTAATTATAAATCTGAACAAATAGGAAGAGTTTTACGTTATAACATTAAATATGCTCATGATCCTCGCTTATCAAGTTGGCAGTCGTGGCTAAAGACAGGAGATTTATATGGCGCTGATTTTTGCTACCGAGAGCTACCAGTTAAATTAGATATCTTTGATACAAATGCTTTTCAAAAAAATCCAATGGATTTTTGGTGTGTGGCAACTGACATTGATAATGGAGAAGCTGTATATCACAAGTTGTTGTCAGGCAAAGAGGCTGATTTAAAATGGATTCGTGCATCTTCTTCTATTCCAGTTTTTGCAAGGCCAGTAGAGATAGGTAATCGTAAATATTGGGATGGGGGAATTAGTGATTCAATCCCGATTAAATTTTTTGAAAAAATTGGCTATCAGAAGAATGTTGTAATTTTAACGCAGCCACTATCTTACCGAAAAGAAGCAAGTAAACTATACCCAGCGTTAGAGTTAGTATTACACAAGTATCCTGCTGTCTTAAAAAAATTGAAGACTAGGGCAACAGATTATAATGATGTCCTTAGTTACATTAGAAAAAAAGAAGTACAAGGCAAAATGTTAGTTATCAGGCCTCCTTATCCTTTAGATATTGGTACGATGGAAAAAGATCCTAAGGAATTGAAACGAGTATACAATATTGGCGTAAAAGAAGCTCAAAATTGTTTAAAAGCAGTTCAATCTTATTTAAAAGAATAATATTTACTTGTCTTCATTGCGTTTCATTCGCTATAATTAACAAAAGCTTAAAATTTCAGTTTTTAATTTTTAATAGTAATAATATAGAGGGAATGAGCGTAATGAAGAAAACAAAACTATTTAGTTTTTTCTTTGCATTTTTACTCTTCTTCTCACTCGGTGCCACTTTTATTCAACCAGCTCAAGCAGCTAGTGAAAAGAAAGTAGCAGAAGGTAGTGTTTTAAAGAAGATTAAAAAGAGTGGAGAGCTAGTAGTAGGTACATCCGCCGACTATCCGCCATTAGAATTTACAGCAAGTGAAAATGGCAAGACTAAGTATGTTGGAGTCGATATAGAATTAGCTAAAGATATTGCCAAAGATTTAAACGTAAAGCTTGTTATTAAAAATATGTCTTTTGATTCGCTGTTAGTTGCACTTGAAACAGGAAAGGTAGACATGGTTATTTCTGCCATGACGCCTACTCCTGAGAGAAAACAAAGTGTGGCTTTTTCAAAAATTTACTACAAGCCAAGTGGTGAATATTTTTTAGTAAACAAAAAAGATAAGGATAAGTATACAAGCATCCAAAGCCTTAAAGGCCAAACTATTGGTGCTCAAACAGGAAGTAACCAATATAATTTAGTTAAGTCGCAAATGAAAGATTCTAAGTTAAAAGGTCTTGGGAAAATTAATAACTTGGTCTTAGCTTTACAATCTGGTAAGGTTTCGGCAGTTGTCGTTGAAGAATTAATCGCTAAAGCTTATGCGGAAAATAATAATAGCTTAGCCGCAGTACGTTCAAACCTGAAAGAAACACAGTCTGGAAATGCAGTAGCAATTGCAAAGGGACAAGATGAATTAGTTGCTCAGGTGAATAAAACTATTGATCATGTTCAAAAGAAAGACTTAATTAATAAACAATACCTTCCAGCAGCTGCCAAATATATGAAAACGGAAAAGAAAAGTAATACTTTTGCTAAATATATTCCATACTTCTTCAAGGGCATCTGGTACACGATTGTAATTACTGTCTTTTCTGTCATTATTGGTATTGTTTTAGGAATCATTTTAGCCTTGATGCGCCTGTCTAAGAATCCAATTTTACATTGGCTTGCTGTTTGTTATATTGAATTTATTCGCGGTACGCCTCAAATGGTTCAAATCTTGTTTGTATACTTTGGAATTGGATATTTGATTTCTAATCTTTCAGCCTTGGTTGCTGGTATTATTGCCATTGGGCTTAATTCTGGAGCCTATGTGGCTGAGGATATTAGGTCAGGAATTGATTCTTTGCCAAAAGGACAAATGGAAGCAGCACGTTCCCTAGGTTTAAGCCGTCAGAAGGCATTTAGATATGTAATTATTCCTCAGGCAATAAAGAATATTTGGCCAGCCTTAGGTAATGAGTTTATTACTTTATTAAAGGACAGTTCTTTGGTTTCAGTAATTGGGGTTGCTGAATTAATGTACCAAACACAATTAGTTCAGACTTCAACTTATAAGGGTGTATTGCCATTATTCATTGCCATGATTATTTACTTTGTTATGACTTTCTCATTGACGAGATTGTTGAATCACTTTGAAAAGAGGATGAAGCGTAATGACAGCAATGATTAAGGTTGAACATTTAAAGAAAAGTTTTGGAAAAAAAGAAGTCCTCAAAGATATTTCAGCAAATGTTGATAAAGGAAAAGTTATCAGTATCATTGGCCCATCAGGTTCAGGAAAAAGTACATTTTTACGCTGTCTTAATGTACTTGAAAAGCCAAGTAGTGGTAAGATCGTTTTTGATGGACAAGATTTAACGCATATTAATGAAAAAGAGTTAGATGTTTTACGTGAAAGAATGGGAATGGTTTTTCAAAGTTTCAATCTTTTTCCTAATATGAATGTAGTTGAAAATATCAAACTTGCTCCAATGAAGGTTAAGGGCGTAAGTGAAGATGAGGCTGAGAAACAAGCTTTAGAATTACTGGCTAAAGTTGGTTTGAAAGATCGGGCTGAGCAATATCCTTCGAGTCTCTCTGGTGGTCAGCAGCAGCGTGTTGCCATTGCTCGGGCGTTAGCGATGGATCCAGAGGTAATGTTGTTTGATGAGCCAACAAGTGCATTAGACCCAGAGATGGTCGGAGAAGTTTTAAAGACAATGCAGGATTTAGCTGATTCGGGAATGACGATGGTTATCGTTACTCACGAAATGGGGTTTGCTCGTGAAGTTTCTGATGAAGTTTGGTTTATGGCGGATGGATATTTACAGGAACAGGGCAGTCCTGAACAAATTTTTGAAAATCCGCAGAGCCCACGTGCACAAGATTTCCTTTCTAAAGTTTTATAAATATTAATATTTCTTTTAAATAAGCACTTTCTTTTTACAAGGAGAGTGCTTTTCTTTATAATGGTTTCTTGATAAAAAAGTTGGAAAGGGATGAGTTTAATGAAGATTAGACAAGCTACAATGAATGACTATAATCAAATCATGGCGATTTTGAAGGATGGAGCAAACCAACTAGCAGAGCGCGGAGTTGATCAATGGCAAGGAGATTATCCTTCTCCAGATCAAATTAAAGATGATATTGAAAAAGGCTTTGCTTATCTTGCTGTTTCAGCTGATGGCGAAACTGTTGGAGCCATTTCAATTGTTGAAGCTCCAGATCATTCCTACGATAATTTAAAGGGTAAATGGCTTCGTAATACAGACAAGTATGTGGTAATACACCGTGTCGCAATTCATTCAAAGCATGCGGGCAATGGTTATGCTACTAAATTGTTGACTGAGGTAATTGATTATATTCGTGATAATCGTAAAGATATTGATAGTATTCGTATTGATACTCATGAAAATAATACTGCAATGCAGCATTTAATTGATAAAATGAGCTTTACTAAAGTAGGAGAACTACATGGCGTTTATCGTCCCGATGAAATTTCATATGTTTATGAAAATATCAGAGAATAGATAACTTTTTGGCTAGGTTGAAAAACCTAGCCTTTTGTTTAATTTAGACGTTCTGTTGACAAAGAATATTATGATAAAATATTCTTGTTAAATACTGTAAATTACATGGAGAAATTGATGAGAACAAATTTTAAATTTAAAATAGTTGCTGTTTTAGGACTGCTAGCTATTTTAATCGGACTTACAGGCTGTGCTAACAATAATAGCAATAAGATTACTGTTGTTGGATCTAGTGCCATGCAGCTTTTAGCTGAGCAAGCTGGAAATGACTATCGTCTTTCTCATCCAGACAGTAATATTGTTGTTCAAGGTGGAGGTTCTGGGACTGGTCTTAGCCAAGTACAGGCTGGTGCTGTTGAAATCGGAACTTCTGATGTTTTTGCTGAAACACAAAAAGGAATTGACGCCAAAAAATTGCAAAATCATCTAGTTGCAGTTGTAGGTATTGTACCAATTGTTAATAAGAGCGCTGGCGTGAAAAATTTAACCAGACAGCAATTGAGTGATATTTTTACTGGTAAGATTACCAACTGGAAACAAGTTGGCGGAAAAAATCAAAATATCACTGTAATTAATCGTTCTAAAGGTAGCGGTACTCGAGGAACTTTTGAAGGCCTAATTCTGAACGGAAAAAAGCCAATTCAAGCGCAAGAACAAGATTCTAACGGTACTGTGCGTAAGATCGTCAGCTCTACGCCAGGGACGATTTCTTATATTTCTTTCCCATATGCTAATGATGAAAATATTCAAAAACTGAGTATTGACAAAATAAAGCCTACGAATAAAAATGTGGAAACAAATCGTTGGCATCTTTGGTCTTACGAGCATATGTATACTAAGGGAAAGCCTAATAAAAATGTTCAAAAGTTTATTGATTATATGCTTGGTAGTAAAGTTCAAAATGACTTAGTGCCAAAGCTAGGCTACATTAGTATCAATAAGATGCAAGTTGAACGTGATAGTAATAATCATGTTGTTCAAAAATAAAGAATAGGACGTTTTGATGAATAACAAAGATCTAAAAAAAGTAGTTGAATCTGCTTTAGATAAGCAAAAGGTTCCTCATGTTAAATTAAAGAAGATTGGAGCTAGCAAGGTTGATGTTGCTAGTTTAACTGAACCCTCAAAAGAAACGCGACAAGAATATTGGGGTAAGGGGTTAACTTACTGTGCTATTATCTTAATTATTATTTTAGTTGCTTCAATTATTGGTTTTATTGGCTTCCATGGCTTAGAAACATTTACTAAAGACCACGTAAATGTATTTCAATTTTTGGCTTCTAGTGACTGGGATCCAGGTGAAGGAAAGAGCCATGTTGGTGCAGCTGCAATGATTGTAACTTCTTTTTCAGTAACTTTATTAGCAGCTTTAGTAGCAACACCATTTGCCATTGCAGTAGCCTTGTTTATGACTGAATATTCTTCTAAAAAAGGCGCGCGCTTTTTACAATCCGTAATTGAATTATTAGTTGGGATTCCATCTGTTGTTTACGGATTTTTGGGGTTAACAATTATTGTTCCATTTATTAGAAATATTTTTAGTGGCACAGGATTTGGTATTTTGTCTGCTACTTTGGTTTTATTTGTCATGGTCTTACCAACGATTACTTCTTTGACTGTTGACAGTTTAAAGGCTGTTCCTTCTGACTACCGAAAGGCTTCTTTGGCTTTGGGAGCAACTAAGTGGCAAACAATTTATAAGGTGATTTTGCGAGTTGCTTCTCCTAGAATTATGACTGCGGTAATTTTCGGAATGGCACGTGCTTTTGGGGAAGCATTAGCCGTACAAATGGTTATTGGTAATGCGGTTTTAATGCCAGCTAACTTAGTAAGTCCATCAGCTACTTTAACTAGTCAATTAACTAGTCAAATGGGAAATACCGTGATGGGAACTTTGCCTAATAATGCCCTTTGGTCCTTAGCCTTGTTATTATTAATTATGTCTTTAGTCTTTAACTTCTTAGTCCGCTTAATTGGAAAGAGAGGACAGAAATAATGAATGCAAAAACGCGTAATAAAATTGCTACGGCTGGTATTTATACCTTGGTGAGTATTGTCGTAATTATTCTTTTTGGAATTTTAGGCGATATTTTAGTTTCTGGTGTACCACATCTTTCATGGCATTTTTTATCTTCTGAAGCCTCTTCTTATCAAGCTGGTGGTGGAGTAAGAGATCAGCTTTTTAATTCTTTATATTTATTAGTCTTGACACTGATTATTTCTTTGCCAATTGCATTAGGGGCTGGGATTTATTTAGCAGAATATGCTAAGGATAATTGGTTTACAAACTTAATTAGAACAACCATTGAAATCCTGAGTTCTTTACCATCCATTGTTGTAGGTTTATTTGGTTACTTATTATTTGTAGTGCAATTTGGTTTTGGCTTTTCTATTATTTCTGGTGCATTAGCACTAACATTTTTTAATCTACCAACTTTGACTAGTAATATTGAACAAGCTATTGAAGGTGTTCCACAAGCCCAAAGAGATGCTGGACTTGCTTTAGGCTTATCGAACTGGAAGACAATTCGGGGGATTGTTTTACCTGCAGCTTTACCTGGAATTTTAACAGGTATTATTTTAAGTGCTGGTAGAATTTTTGGTGAAGCAGCAGCTTTAATTTATACTGCAGGTCAAAGTGGATCAACAATTGACTATAGTAATTGGAATCCGCTTAGTCCAACTAGTTTCTTAAATGTTATGCGCCCAGCAGAAACTTTAGCTGTTCATATTTGGAAAGTTAATACCGAAGGAATCATTCCTGATGCAACAATTGTTTCAGCTGCAACTTCTGCTTTATTAATCATTGTGGTTATTTTGTTTAACCTGGGTGCACGTGCCTTAGGTAACCATTTATACCGCAAGTTGACAGCTGCTAAGTCATAAGGAGAAATTTATGCAAAATGTAAATGAAGCACCTACTTTTATTCATCAATTCGATCAAGATGAACAAATTATTTCTACTAAGGACCTTAGTGTTTTTTACGGTGGGAGTATTCAAAAGCTTTTTGGAGCTAGTCTGCAATTTAAGAAAAAAACAATTACTGCCTTAATTGGTGGATCTGGATCAGGAAAGTCGACTTTTTTACGTTGCCTTAATAGAATGAATGATAAGGTTGCTCGAGTTGATGGTGAAATTTGGTATCACGGCTTAGATATTAATAAAAACAATATCAATGTTTACCAATTAAGAAAAAATATTGGCATGGTCTTTCAAAAGCCAAATCCATTTCCAAAATCAATTAGAGAAAATATTACGTATGCTCTAAAAGCAAATGGCGAAAAAGATAAGCAAAAGCTAGATCAAATTGTCGAAGAAAGTTTAAGAGCAGCTGCTTTGTGGGATGAAGTGAAGGATAAGCTAGATAAGAGTGCCTTAGCCATGTCAGGTGGACAACAGCAACGTTTATGTATTGCTCGAGCGCTTGCCTTGAAACCCGAAATTCTGCTTCTTGATGAACCGGCTAGTGCGCTTGATCCTGTTTCTACCTCTAAGCTTGAAGATACGCTCAAGCAATTGAGAACCGATTATACGATGATTATGGTTACTCATAATATGCAGCAAGCTAGTCGTATTAGTGACTATACAGCTTTCTTTCATTTAGGACATGTTCTAGAGTACGATAAAACAGAAAATATTTTCACTAATCCTAAGGGTGAAATTACGGAAGATTATATTCGCGGAAGTTTTGGATAAGGGGTTTACTGTGGAAAATATTATTACAAGTAGAGATGTTCATCTAAGTTATGGAAATGTTGAAGCCTTGCATGGGATTAGCTTGGATTTTGAAGAAAAAGAATTAACTGCTTTAATTGGACCTTCGGGATGTGGAAAGTCAACTTTCTTGCGCTGTTTAAATAGAATGAACGATGATATTCCCAACATTCATATTAGCGGTGATATTCAGTTCGAAGGACAAAACATTTATGGTTCTAAGATGGATCTGGTAGAATTGCGTAAAGAAGTTGGGATGGTTTTCCAGCAGCCGAGTCCTTTTCCATTTTCTGTTTATGACAATATTGCTTACGGATTAAAGATTGCTGGAATTAAGGATAAAGAGTTAATTGATCAGCGCGTTGAAGAAAGTCTTAAGCAGGCAGCAATTTGGAAAGAAACAAAAGATAATTTAGATCGCAATGCCCAAGCCTTTTCTGGTGGTCAGCAGCAAAGAATTTGTATTGCGCGTACTTTAGCAGTTCGTCCGAAAGTAGTTTTGCTTGATGAACCCACGAGTGCGCTTGATCCAATTTCAAGTAGTGAAATTGAGGAAACCTTACTTGAATTAAAGCATGAATATACTTTCATCATGGTAACGCATAACTTGCAGCAGGCCAGTCGAATCAGCGATTATACTGCTTTCTTAATGAGTGGGGACTTAATTGAATATGGTAAAACAGCTGATATGTTTATGAATCCTAAGAAACAGATTACAAGTGATTATCTGAATGGACGTTTTGGTTAATAAGGAGAAGTTTTAAGATGCATGAAGTTTTTTTAGATGAATTACGTAAATTAAATACCCGCTTTATGGGGATGGGGATTGATGTTAGTGAGTCAATTGAGGAAGCTACCCAAGCCTTTGTTGATCATGATAAAAAATTAGCTCAAAGCCTAGTAAAAGATGATCAAAAAGTTTCTCGGGCTGCTACTAAAGTTGAGAAGAGAACCTTGAAGTTAATGGCTCTTCAGCAACCAGTTGCTAGTGACTTTAGAAATGTAATTAGTATCTTAAAGGCAACGGGAGATTTAGAACGAATTGGCGAAAATGCACTTTCAATTGCTTGGGAGACAATAAGAGTAAAGGGTAATCCACGTATTCCAGAAGTTGAAACAATTATTAAGTCAATGTCTAAGAAAGTTAACTTCATGCTTGATCAAGTTTTAAAAGCTTATGTTCAAGGTGATGAAAAATTAGCTCGTGAAGTTGCTAAAAAAGATGACGAAGTAGATGAAGATTATGTGAAGGCGCGTAAGTTGATTATTGCTGGGATTAAACAAGATCCAGAAGCTGCAGTTGCTTCTTCAAGTTACTTTATGGTAATTCGTTTACTAGAACGTATTGGTGACCACGTAGTTAATTTAGCACAGTGGGTTGTTTATAAGATGTCAGGTGAATTAGTTGACTTAAATACTAAAGATACTGATGAAATGACTGAACTATAATTGAAAATATTTAAATTAGAAGACTGCAATTTTGCAGTCTTTTTTGTGTAGATAAATGTAAGCGCGTGCAAATTTTCATAAAGAAATCTATAATAAAACTATAAATAAAACTGTAAATGTGATCGGGGGAAGTTATGAGTAATACAGTTCAAAAAAAGAAAAAGCATCAATTTCCAACAGCGTATACGGTTATTATTATCGTTCTGCTATTGGTGCAGATTTTAACGTTTTTTATCCCATCAGGTAATTATGCAACGCTTGAGTATGATCAACCTAATAAGGAGTTTGTGATTACTAAGCCAAATGGTAGTAAACATAAAGAAGCAGCAACTCAAAAAACTTTAGATAAGTATAAAGTTAAGATTGACGTGAAGAAGTTTACTAATGGTACCATTTATAAGCCTGTGGCAATTCCTGATTCTTATGAAAAGATCGATCAGAAAAAGCCAGGACTAGGCGGAGCAATTTATCAATTTTTATCTTCACAAGTAAACGGGATTGCGCAAAGTATTGATATTATTGCCTTTGTTTTAATTCTTGGTGGATGTATTGGTGTTGTTCACGCAAATGGTGCAATTGATGCCGGTATGCAGGCACTTTCTAAAAAGATTAAAGGTAAGCAAGTATTATTGATTGTTTTGGTAATGGGCTTGATTGCCATTGGTGGTACAACTTTTGGTTTAGCTGAAGAAACCATGGCCTTTTATCCAATTTTGATTCCAGTATTTTTACTGGCAGGATTTGACCGTATGACGGTTGTCGCGACGATCTTCTTAGGAACCAGCATTGGTACGATGGCGTCAACTATTAACCCATTTTCAACTGTAATTGCTTCTAATACTGCTGGTGTTAACTTTACAGAGGCATTGCCGTTAAGAATTTGCATGTGGGCAACTTGTGTTATTGTGGGGATGATTTATGTTATTGCATATGCTAAAAAGGTACAAAAGAACCCTAAGGCTTCATATGTTTATAATGATTTCGTTAAGGAAGATCAAGAATATCTGAATCAAGACCAAACAATACAAGAGCATGAATTTACTTGGCGCCAAAAATTAACATTACTTGTTTTCGCAATTGCATTTATTGTAATGATTTGGGGCGTTCAGCAAAAGGGCTGGTACTTCACTGAAATTGCAGTTGTCTTCTTAGCAACTGGATATATTTTTGCCTTTATTTCAGGCTTAAGTGAGCACAAGTTTGTTGAAAGCTTCGTAAATGGTGCAGGCGACTTATTAGGTGTAGCTTTAACAATTGGATTAGCGCGTGCCGTTTCAATTGTGATGGAAGAAAGTCAGACTAGCGATACCATTATGAACTTCTTTAGCCAACAAGTTTCTGGTATGCCACCACTACTGTTCATTTGGTTTATGTTCTTGGTCTACATTGTTTTAGGATTCTTTATTCAATCATCTTCAGGTTTAGCCGTTCTTTCAATGCCAATTATGGCACCATTAGCTAACGTAGTTGGTATTGACCGAGCAAGTATTATTGATGCTTATAACTGGGGACAAGGCTTTATCAGCTTGGTAGCTCCAACTGGTTTGATTTTAATGAGCTTAATGATGGTGAATATCGGCTTTAATAAGTGGTTTAAGTTTTGCTGGAAATTATTAGTAATTGAATTTGGTATTTGTTTAGCCTTTTTAGCAATTGGCTTAGTTGTTTACTGATAAGGCAGATAAATAGCTTTTATTAATTTTTATAGTTATGATTTAAATATAAATATTGTTTTATTCAAGGAGGCATTTTTATGGCTTATCCAAAAACTAAAAAAATTATGAATGAAATCGTTGCTGATTTAACTCAAGCGCATATGGTTGTTCATCAACATCATTGGTATATGCTCGGAAGAGGATTTTTGAAATTACACCCATATTTAGATGATGTAATGGATGAATTAGCTGAACAACAAGATGGAGTTGCAGAAAGATTAATTGAGATTAACGGTAGTCCAATTTCAACTTATGAAGAAGTATTAGAAGAAACTAACGTTCCAGATCAAGTTGGCAGCTGGGACTTATCCATGGAAGAAAGATTTCAATTAATTGTTAATGCATATAAGCAATTACGAGATGATTATGAACGTGGTATTAAGATTAGTGAAGATGAAGGCGACAATTCCACTAATGACTTATTAATTGCTTATCATACCGCCGTTGAAAAGAGAATCTGGATGATGTCAGCTGAACTTGGTAAGAGACCTGGCGAAGGTGAATAGATTTTAAAGAATAAAAAAGGAGCGAATGAATTTTTGCTCCTTTTTATCGTTTATTGTATGATTTAGAAAAATTATAAGTTAAATATATTCTTTTAAGTGAAATGAAAAATTTAGGTATAACAATGGATCTATTTAACAACCAACAAGCTCGAGATGCTGCAATTAAAGCCATGCATGAATATCATTTAGCCTATAAAGCAGGGCAAAGTATTGATACAACAGAAGTTAAACAATCGCTGAAAAAGCTATCTCAATCAGATAGAACTTTTATGTTTATTATAGGAAATACAAGCAATCCATTAGTTGCAATTCCGTCGATCAATTATGATATAAAGAAAAACACTTTAAATAAATTAATTATGGCCTACTTTTATTTCAAAAAAGAAACCGAAAACAAAATGGACAGGCAAATATTAGTGGTGCAGGCAGATAACTTTTATAAATCAGTTGCCTTAAATAAATAATAAATGCTCCTTTTTGCTATAATTAAAAGAAAAAGATCGTGCATGAAAGGAAAAATTGATGAATAAAGTTACAATTGTTGGATCAATTAACGTTGACAACATTATGCATATCAAGAAACTTCCTCAACCAGGAGAAACAATAGCAATGTCCGAATTTTCAAAGGCAGCTGGTGGAAAAGGCGCAAATCAAGCAGTTGCAAGTAGTCGTGCCAAGAATGAAACAATATTTGTTGGCCGTGTTGGAGATGATGACAATGGCCGCTTTATGCTTGAACAATTTAAGGATAATGGAGTTAATGTTGATCATGTAACAGTAACGCCTAATGAACAAACTGGTCAAGCTTATATCTTGCTTCAAGAATCTGGTCAAAATTCGATTATTATTCAACATGGTGCCAACTTTGATGTAACTGCTGAAGATGTTAGAAATGCCAAGGATCAAATTGAAGATAGCGATTTTGTGATTGCACAATTTGAAACTCCACTTGAAGCAACTATTGAAGCCTTCAAGATTGCTAGAGCTGCAGGTAAAACTACTATTTTAAATCCTGCTCCTGCTCGTACTGACATTCCAAAAGAATTATTAGAGTTGACCGATTTAATTACTCCTAATGAAACTGAAGCTGAAAGTATTACCGGGATTAAGGTTGATAGTGAAGAATCAATGAAGAAAAGCAGTGAAGTCTTTCATCAGATGGGGATTAAAGGCGTAATTATCACTATTGGTGAACGTGGTTCTTATGTTTCCTATGAAGATATTGAAGAGATTATTCCAGCCTTTAAAGTCAAGGCCGTAGATACAACCGCTGCAGGTGACACTTTCTTAGGTGCTCTATCTAGTGAGTTAAAACCTGATTTAAGCAACTTAAAAGATAGTGTTGTTTATGCGTCTAAATCTTCGTCATTTACTGTACAAAAACTAGGTGCATTTCCATCCATTCCGACTAGAGATGTAGTTGAGCAAGCTTTAAAGGAGAATTAAATAATGGACAAGAGTGAGCAAGATCAATTAAAAAAGGAAGCAGCCACTAAAGCTGCTATGATGGTAGAATCTGATTCTGTTTTAGGTGTTGGAACTGGGTCAACAGTTGCTTTCTTTATTGATGCATTAGGTGAACGCAAAGAAAAAGAGGGTTTTAGTCTTAAGCATATTGTTACTACTTCTAATCGTAGTAAAAAGCAACTTGAAGGTTTAGGCTTTAAAGTTGATGAGTTAGCAGATATTGACCAGGCAGATTTGACTGTAGATGGAGCAGATCGTGTTGATGATAATCTAGATGGAATCAAGGGTGGCGGTGGCGCTTTAACTTTAGAAAAGAATGTCGCTATTAACTCAAAGAAGATCATTTGGATTGTTGATGAATCTAAACTGGTTCACCACCTAAGTGGTTTTCCGCTTCCAGTTGAGGTTTTACCAGTTTCAGCTGAACAAAATTTTAAACGTTTTGAAGTAGAAGGCTTAAAGCCGCAATGGCGTCTAGATGATAACGGCAAGCGTTATGTAACGCATTATGGAAATTATATTATTGACTTAGCTTCTGATCCAACTCCTGTACCATATGGCTTAGCAGATTACTTAGATCACACAGTTGGTGTTGTTGAACATGGATTGTTCTTAGATATGTGCGATGAAGTTATTATTGCTCATAGCGATGGTACGATTGAAGATAAGAAAAGAAAATAGATAGTTTTAAAGAAAATAATCTAACTTTTAAAGACTTGACTAGTTCAAGTCTTTTTTTGTAACAAATCTTAGTTCATAATAAATATGATACGTAAATTTAGAAAGAAGGACCTTTATGTCAAAAAAGCCCTTAATTATTAGTACAGATCCGGGAATTGATGATGTAGCTGCAATGACGATTAGTCTCTTTGCAGCTGATCTTGATGTTAAGATGATTGTTCCTACTTGGGGAAATGTATCCTTAGAACACACGCTTCAAAATACTCTTGATTTAGAAAATTTTTTACATACTAAGGTACCAGTAGTTAAAGGTGCTAATCAACCACTAGTACGTCCAGCAATTAGTGCTGCTTCAGTTCATGGCGAAACAGGAATTGCAGGTTTTGAATTTGAAAAAGCAAATAATGATTTATTAATGTCAGGTCTTGCTGCTACTAAAATGTATGAAGCAATTAAAAGTAGTCCTGAAAAGGTAACTCTTTTAGGAATCGGCCCATTAACTGATTTTGCACTTTTATTTAAGCAGTATCCTGATGTAGTAGAGAATATCGCTAAAGTTTACATTATGGGTGGAAATATTGGTCATGGAAATCATAGTCCATTTGCGGAATATAATATTGCTGGAGATCCAGAAGCTGCTCAAATTGTCTTTCATTCTGGATTACCAGTCTATGTTGCTCCACTTGAAATTGGCGACAAGGCGCATTTGACACAAGATCAAATGGATAAGATTAAGGAATGCGGCGAAGTTGGAAAGATGCTATATTCGATGTTTTCACATATTCATGAGCCAGATGGTGATCTTAGAATTAAGATTTATGATCCAACTGCTGTAGGTATAATGCTTCATCCTGAATTCTTCACCTTGAAGCCTGCGAATGTTGAAATTGAATTAGCTGGACGTTATACTTATGGCGCTAGCGTGATGGACTTTTTAAGCAAAGAACATAACGCACAAATCGCAACCGACGTCGATACAGAGAGGTTTGCAACTTGGTTCGTTCAAAGTATCCAAGCTGCCAATAACGGGAGAAAATAATGACTGATTTAGTCTATCGCTCAGTAATGCGCGATATTAAACAAAAAATACTTAATAATGAATATGAAGATATGCGCTTACCAGATGAGCGGAGTTTAAGCGACTATTACCATGTAAGTCGTTCATCAGTGAAGCGAGCTTTGGGATTACTTGCACAGCAAGGAATAGTCTTCAAAAAAAGAGGTAGTGGAACTTTTATTAATCCTCTTTACTTAAAGAATCAAGCTCTCTTTAAATATGAAGGATCAAATTTGGGTATTACTGACTCTTTTAGTGTTCCTGGTAAAAAGCAAAGTATTGAGCTATTAGACTATCAAGTAATTAAAGCTGATGAAGATTTAAGACAAGATCTCTTTTTAAAAGAATCAGACTTTGTTTATCAAATTAAGCGATTACGTTTATTAGATGATCAACCATTTTTGATTGAAACAGGCTTTATTCCAATTAAGATTACGCCAGAATTAAATCCAGATATTTTAAAAGGATCTCTGTTTAATTATTTAGAAGATACGCAAAATAAAACTGTAACGCGGTCATTCTTAACGATTACAGTTGAACCTTCAACATTAGAAGATCAATCTAAGTTAATGCTGGCTCCTAATGAACCAGTTGGCGTGATGGAAGGTATTTTCTTTTTAGATGACGGAACGCCATTTGAAGTTTCAAATATGCGAATTCACTATAAATATATGAAATACAATACTTTTGTTAACTTAAGTCAAGAATAAAAAAATAAGGCATCGTTTTTCTCGGGGGATGAGAGAAACGATGTCTTTTTTGATTGAGGGGATAGTTTAATCAAATTGCAAACTATCATTAATTGGTGCCAGATATACATAGTTTAAGTTAGTATTTTTGCATTGTTCACTGAGAGAATTAATTAAAGCATCTTGTTCCTTAGTGATTGGAATTTGTTTTAGCGCTATTTGAGATTGTAAAAACATAACTAACTTATTACTCCAAGCAGCTGCGTCATCATGATTTTCCGCTTTTGCTATAACCTTTAAAATTGCTTTTTCAAGAGGAAGATATGCGTTAATTTGTACTTTATTAAAACTAGCATATAAGTCCTTTAACGTTATGACAACTTCATTTTGTTTAGTAATAGTATTTTCTAACATGATAATGACCTCGCTTCGTAAATAACTAATTTATTTCTGGGCCCACTTAAATACTAGCATCTGCAATGTATGAAAAGGTGTTTTTACGCCCATATTGCAGCTTTTGTTAAGTGTTTGTCTTGATTTAAATAACGCTATGCTGAATTTTTTCAGTAAATAGTTTTTTAAATACAGATAAATCCTTAAAATAAGTATAGAAATACAGACAAATACATAAAAATGTATGGATTTTTGTTAAGATTGACCTTGTGAGGTGAGAAAAAATGCAGTCACAAATAGAAAGATTAGATCTAATTCGGCAAAAATTAGATAAAAGAAAGACGATTAGCACTCGTGAAATTATGAAATTATGTCACGTTTCTTTTGATACAGCAAGAAGAGACGTGATTAAGTTAACCAGCACTGGTCAAGCAATTAGAATTCACGGCGGATTAATGAAAATTAAACAGGGAACAGTCCCAGATTATAATTCTCGGGCTCATGTTTTATCTCCGATTAAAAATAAAATAGCTAAAATGACAGCTAAGTATTTAACCGCTGATCATTTGATTTACTTAAACGCTTCAACTACGATTTCGCAGCTATGTCATTATTTAACTGGTTTAAATGCTACGATTATGACTAACTCAATTGATAATGCCGGAGCATTAATGATGGATAATTTACCTAATGTGATTTTGTTAGGCGGATACTTAAATAAAGAAAACCACTATACTTCTTCTTTAAATAGTTTAAAAGAAATTGATCAATATGAGTTTGACGTTGCTGTGATTGGAACGTCATCGGTTAATAAGAATGGTGTATTTGTAGTTAATCATCCTGATGCCCAGATTGAAAGAGAAGTAGTTAATCGGACAAAGACAGTTATTCTACTCGCTGAAGAATATAAATTTAAAGAAGATCGTTCTTCACCATATAAGGTGATGGATTGCGACCAGGCAGATATATTGATTACGGATAATAAGTTAGATCCAAAATATAGAAAGTATTTTAAAAAGAATATTAAAGTCCGAGAAGTATTAGAGGAAGAAAAGGCATGATAAAACAAATTTTTAGTGATATGGATGGCACGATTTTAAACGGCTCGGGTGAAATTAATACAAAAACAGTTGATTTCTTAAAAGACTATCCTATCCCGCTGACTCTGGTTTCCGCACGAGCACCAATGGAAATGGAATTTGCAATTGATGAACTAGGTTTGACTGGACCGCAAATCGCTTTTAATAGCGGTTTGATATTTGAAAAAAACGCTCATGGAATAACTAAGTTATTATCTCATCCCATTCCACATGATTTGGCTATAAATATTATTGATTTTATTAAAAAGAAATTTCCTAAAGCTACTATCAGTTGGTATACGGCAAACAGCTGGAATGTATTTGAATTTAATGAAGATGTTGACTATCAAGTCAGGCTAACGAAGAGAAAATATCATCTGCAAACTGAAATCGGCAAAGAGGATATTTATAAAATTATGATTCTAGATGTTAAGGAAAAAATTACGTGTCCTTTAACAGCTGCCTTGAGAAAAAATTTTTCAAATTTGGTTAATACTAAAACAACAGGTCCTAAATACTGCGAAATTACTAGTTGTAAGGCAATTAAAAGTTCAGGAATTAGATACATTCAAAAGATGAGAAACTTACAAAAAGAAGAATTAATAGCCTTTGGAGATGGCGAAAATGATTTAGAAATGCTGAAAGAGGTTGGTGCTAGTGTAGCCATGGGAAATGCAGTCAATGAAGTAAAGAAAATAGCAACTATGGTCACCGATTCTAATGAAGAAGATGGCCTTGTAACCGAACTTTCTAAAATTGGACCGTCCCAATAATTTTAAAAGTTGAATTTTAATGCTTGATGAATTATGATTAATACTGTAATAAGCAATGAAAACTATTTCAAGGAGATACTTGCTATGGTAGTAAATTATGATTCTGAAGAATATTTAAAGAGCGTCGATGCATATTGGCGTGCAGCCAACTACTTATCAGTTGGTCAACTATTTTTAATGAATAATCCACTATTAAAAGGCGAATTAAAAGCTGAAGATGTAAAGCCCAAGCCAATTGGTCACTGGGGGACAATCGTTCCACAAAACTTTATTTATGCTCATTTAAATCGTGCAATTAAAAAGTATGATTTAAACATGTTCTATATTGAAGGTTCTGGTCATGGTGGTCAGGTAATGGTATCTAATTCATACTTAGATGGTTCTTATACTGAACGTTATCCAGAAATTACCCAAGATGAAAAGGGAATGGCTAAATTATTTAAGCAATTTAGTTTTCCAGGTGGTGTTGCTTCTCATGCTGCACCAGAAACACCTGGATCGATCCATGAGGGTGGCGAATTGGGCTATTCACTTTCTCACGGTGTAGGTGCAATTTTAGATAATCCGGATGTAATTGCAGCGGTTGAAATTGGTGACGGTGAATCAGAAACTGGACCACTTGCTACTTCTTGGTTTTCAAGCAAGTTTATTAACCCAATTAAAGATGGTGCTGTGATTCCTATCTTACAAATTAATGGTTTTAAGATTTCTAACCCAACTATCGTTTCAAGAATGAGTGATGAAGACCTAACTAAGTACTTTGAAGGAATGGGCTGGAAGCCATATTTTGTTTCTGCATATAAAGATGGCGAATTTAATGGTTACAAGGACCACATGGAAGTTCACCACGAGATGGCTAAGACAATGGATGAAGTTGTTGAAGAAATTAAGGCTATTCAAAAGCATGCCCGTGAAAATAACGATGATTCATTAGTTAAATGGCCAATGATTGTCTTTAGAGTGCCTAAGGGATGGACTGGTCCTAAATTTGACTTAGATGGTAATCCAATTGAAAATAGCTTCCGTGCTCACCAAATTCCGATTCCAGTTTCTCAAGGTGATATGAGTCATAAGGAAATGCTTACTGACTGGATGGAAAGCTATAAACCAGAAGAGCTATTTGATGAAGATGGGTCACCTAAGGAAATTGTTAAAGAAAACACCTTATTTGGCGACCAAAGAATGGCGATGAATCCAGTAACTAATGGCGGAATTAATCCTAAAGTGTTAAATATGCCAGATTACCGTGATTTTGCAGTGAAATTTGATAAACCTGGTTCTGTTGAAAAGCAAGACATGGCTGAATGGGCAAAATACTTAGACATGATGGCTGCCTTAAATCCAACTAATTTCCGTGGTTTTGGTCCAGATGAAACTAAATCTAACCGTTTATTCCAACTTTTAGATAATCAAAAACGTCAATGGATGGAAAATATTCATACTCCAAATGATGAAAACTTGGCTCGCGAAGGTCGCGTGATTGATTCGCAATTATCTGAACACCAAGATGAAGGATGGCTTGAAGGTTACGTTTTGACAGGCAGACATGGTTTCTTTGCTACATATGAAGCATTTGGCCGTGTAGTTGATTCAATGCTTACCCAACACATGAAGTGGTTAAGAAAGGCTAAAGAACAAACTTGGCGTCATGATTATCCAGCTTTGAACTTAGTTGATACTTCAACTGTTTTCCAACAAGATCATAACGGTTATACTCACCAAGATCCTGGTATGTTAACCCACCTTTATGAAAAGAACCGTCCAGATTTAATTCATGAATACTTACCAGCAGATACTAACTCACTTCTTGCTGTATCTGATAAGGCATTTAGAGATCGTGAATGCATTAACGTTTTAGTAACTTCCAAGCAACCTCGTCCGCAATGGTTCTCGATTGAAGAAGCTAAAAAGTTAGTTGATAAAGGTCTTGGCTACATTGACTGGGCATCAACTGATAAGGGTGCTAAGCCAGATGTTGTCTTTGCTTCCACTGGTACTGAACCAACGATTGAGTCGTTAGCTGCGATTGATTTATTGCATAAAAAGTTCCCAGACTTAAAGATTCGTTACATTAATGTTATTGATGTCATGAAATTAATGTCTCCAGAAAAGAATCCGAATGCAATCAGCAATGAAGAATTCGATCGTCTTTTCCCTAAAGACACACCAGTCATCTTTGCATGGCACGGCTTTAAACCAATGATGGAGTCAATTTGGTTTGATCGTGGACGCGGAAAGAATGATGTTCATATTCATGGCTATGAAGAAAATGGTGATATTACTACGCCATTTGATATGCGAGTATTGAACCATATGGATCGCTATGATTTAGCAAAAGATGTTGTCGAAAGTGTTCCTGAACTAAGTGAAAAGAATGCTGACTTTATTGATGAAATGGATAGCTTGCTTGCTAAACACCATCAATATATTCGCGACAATGGTAAAGATATGCCTGAAGTTACAGAATGGCAATGGAATGGCTTAAAATAGAGTTTAATAAATGATTTTTATAGAAAGACCTAATAAATGTTAGGTCTTTTTTTATGGTTAATTAGTTATTAAAATTAGCTCTATCCTAAGTGCAGCATAGCTGTTATAATGAACTTATAGAATGTAAGTGTAATTTTATTAGTAAAATATTGAAGGGATGATTGGATGGAATTTAAAGATGTCTTAGCACGTGAACATGCAACAAGAAAATTCACGGATCAAAGAGTAAGTGAAAAAACTGTACGTAAGGTTATCGAAGAAGCACAAAGAACACCATCTTTACTTAATTCGCAGCCTTGGCGCATTTATGTTGCTGAAGGTGAAGTAGCAAAAGCAATTAGAAAAGAACACGAAGAAAAGACTTTGGCTAATGAAGAACCTCACGAAGAATTTGATTCATTATTAAAAGTTGAATGGGATACGTTTCCAAGTAAGAACATGGCAACAATGAGTGAAACTTTAGATTATTTCTTACGAGGAGAAACAGATGATTTTGATCAAGCTCAACTAAAATTATTCAATGCTCCTGTAATTGTTTTTCTTACTATTCCTAAACAATCTCCAGCTTGGTCAATCTTTGACTTAGGTGGCTTTTCACAGACTTTAATGCTGGCTGCAAATAATCGTGGCTTAAGTACAATGCCAGCACATGCTTTTGTTAAGTATCCAGAAGTAATTAGAAAATATTTGAATATTCCAGAAGATGAAACAATTGGAATTGGGATTGGCTTAGGATATCCTAATAAAAAGGCAACGATTAATGATTATAAGTCTAAGCGTGTACCACTGGATGAAATTTTAAAAATTAAGAAAAATCTTTAACCATGATTTCCTGAAGAATTGAATATAGGTATTCTAGTTCCTCAGGATTTTTTATGTCCAATTATTTAAAATAAAATTAAAATATGGCATAATTATAAAAAATGGTAAAAGGGATGAAAATAATGACTTTATTAGTTTCTCCGCAGCAGTGGGCTAATTGGGATCAATGGTATAACTACACTTTGCCTGGCTATGTTTTAATTTTAGGAACTATCTTTTTATTTGTGGGCTTAATCCCATTTTTATGTGTAAAAAATAAATTAACGGCGATTTTATTTGGACTAACGACTACAACTCTATGCGTTTTTTTAGGCCTATCGTATTTTAAAAATAAGGAATCAACAGAATATAGGAAGGAAAATCATTACTTAACTGCAATGGTAAGAGTATATGATGCTCAAATTTTTGCCAAAAAGTATTATGATCCAAATGAAATTGAAGCATTTAAATATGTGGCAGATATTAATACACCTTCTCATTTGCCTTCGATTTATCAAAAAATTCCTGTTAAACAAGAAGTTACTTATCTTGGTAAAAATGATTATTATGCCTTTGTTAAACTAGATAATACAGTGATGAAATTTAGTTTAGCAGATTGTAAGAAGATTCCTGGTAATAAAGCCTATTTTACTGGTTATCATTTTAAGATACGAAATAAGAAATTCTTGAAATTAGGTTTTATTGATTTAAAACATGATTTACGCGATAAGATTGAGTTACCAGCAGATTCTTATAATAAGCAAGTATCAGAGAATATTGAAGAAAATTACAATCATCCAGGATTAGTTGCAAACTGGATCCCTGATTCGGAGAAATAATGCTAAAATAGAGATGTAATTATTTAATATATAAAAAAGGTGAAGATCACTTGTCTACAAGTACTATAACTACTAATTTAATTGTAATTTTCATAACGTTTTTAATTGCGATATTCTTTGTTGTTGCCGAATTTGCTTTAGTGCAAACTAGATCTAGTCAGCTAGAAGATATGCTAGCAAACGGTCAAGGTAGCCCTAAGAAATTAAAGCGAGCATTATACATGGTTCATAACTTAAATGAATCATTATCTACTACTCAAGTAGGTACGACCTTGGTCGGTGTTATTTTAGGTTGGATTGGTCAAGGAACGATCGAAGAGTTATTGACTGATGTATTTAAGATGACGCCCTGGTTTGGAGTAAAGACTAGCGGAGTATTAGGAGCAACTTTAGGTGTTGTACTATTAACATACTTAGAAGTTGTTGTAACTGAAATTGTCCCTAAAAATATTGCCATTGATATGCCTGTTAAGTGTTTGATGGCTGTTGTTACTCCTTTGACTGTATTTCATACGGTAGTATACCCATTTGTTTGGCTACTTAACCATAGCGCCAATGGCTTACTTCATTTGTTGGGAATGCAATCAGCTGATGAAGAAAGTGAAGTTTATTCACAATCTGAAATTCTCCGTTTATCGCGTAATGCTGTGACTGGCGGTTCACTTGATAAAGACGATTTGTTATATATGGAGCGTGCCTTTGAATTAAATGATAAGGTTGCTAAAGATATTATGACTGACCGTACTCAGCTTCAAGTTTTGAATGCCACTGATAATGTTAAGACGGCTTTAAAGAAATATATTGAGGATGGTTTCAGCCGTTTTCCAGTTGTTCGTGATAACGATAAAGATGATATTGTGGGGTATGTTTATGCATATGATATTGTAAGTCAAGATCAGGAGAATCCTGATGTTCCCATTACTAGAATTATTAGAGCGATTATTACTGTGCCTGAATCAATGTTGATTCAAGATATTTTGAAGTTAATGATCAAAAAACACACTCCAATTGTTCTAGTAGTAGATGAATATGGTGGTACCAGTGGTATCGTAACGGATAAAGATATTTATGAAGAACTCTTTGGTTCGATCAAAGATGAAATCGATGATGTTTCCGATGAATATATTGTTCGTGACGATCACGGCGACATTCATGTTTCAGGAAAGACTACTTTATACGATTTTGAACGTTACTTCCATACTAAGCTTAAGAGTTTTGAAGACAGCGATATAATTACTATCGGTGGCTATATGATGGAACATTACCCTAACCTAAAGAAGGGTGAATCTGTTGACTTAGAAGGCTTTAAGTTTAAGTTAGTAAATATTGAACAAGGTTTCATGCGTTGGTTCCTTGTTTCTAAGATAGCTAAGGATACTGGCAAAAAAGCAGCAGATAGCGATCAAAATAGTGAAGAAAAAGCCAAATAATCGGCAAAAGCACCTTAAGATGGGTGCTTTTTTTGATAATTAAATGTTATAATTCTACTAATAACAAAGCATTTATAAAAAGATATAGAGGGTTAAGATGCAAAATAGTGATAATATTGACAACATTATTGATCGTGTTTTATTCAGCCAGGATGATATTGAAGAAATTTGCCAAAGACTGGGCAAACAATTGACTGAAGACTACGCTGGAAAATTTCCTTTAGTCATTGGTGTATTAAAGGGTGCAGTTTATTTCATGACGGATTTAACTCGTCACATGAATGTAAAGATGCAAAATGATTTCATGGATGTTTCAAGTTATGGCGACGGTTTTGAGTCAAGCGGCAAAGTTAGACTAGATATTGACGTTCAAGCTGATGTCAAAAATAGAGACGTTTTACTCGTTGAAGATATTGTTGATACTGGTCATACTTTGAAGTTTATGAAGGATTTATTAACTAAGCGCGGTGCCAAGAGCGTAAAATGCTGTGCTTTGCTTAATAAAACTGAACGTCGTGAAGATGATGTAGTTGTAGATTACTTTGGATCAAAAGTTGAAAATGAATTTGTTGTTGGCTATGGTCTAGATTACTTAAATGCATATCGTAATTTACCTTATGTCGGTGTTTTAAAACCAGAAGTTATTCAGGCAAACTTAAATCGTTAATAATTAAAATATTACTTTAAAAGACAATCATAAAAGGGTTGAAAGCTACTCGTTAGAGATAGTTTCAACCCTTTATTTGTAAATTAATTCTGCTGATTGTGCTTCTTCATATAGTAGTAAACTGGTAATCCCAAAGCCGTTAATCCAATTCCAGTTATTGAAAGCCAAAATTCATTAATTACGGTACTAATTACAATAAACAAACCGCCGCCGATTGAAATGATGGGGATAATTGGGTACCAAGGAACAACATATGGACGATCTAGCTTAGGTTCACGATAGCGTAGAACTACCACTGCGATTGAAATTAATGTTGTAAAGGTCCACATGACAAATACCAACATATTAGTTAAGAGATCAAAAGTTCCTAAAAAAATCATTATTAAGGAAACAGTCAAGATAATTAAAGCACTAATTGTCGGCACACCTGTATTAATGTTAGTACGGCCGATTTTATTTGAAAATGGCAACATTTTATCTTTTGCTAGAGTATATGGAATTCTCATTCCGGTAAGCATGAAGCCATTAATTGCTCCATAAACAGAGATTAAAATTCCAATTGTAATTAATTTGCCGCCCAGACTGCCAAAGAGCTTTAATGAGGCAAGATAAGCTGTATTTTGGTTGCCAATTATTTCTTTAAAGGGAATTGCAGTTAAGAAAGCATAATTTACTAACACATAAATCAGGGTAATTGCGGATAGTCCGATAATAATCGCTCTTGAAAGGTTCTTTTCTGGTTCCTTTACTTCACCAGCTAAATTGGTAACATTAATCCAGCCATCATATGCAAATAAAGCAGCTAATAAACCACCACTTAAACCAGCCCAAAAAGAAACATTATGGCCAGAACTTAAGGGAAGTAAGTTGACACTAATTTTAGCTGGATTAAAAAGACCAAAAATCACAATTAAAGCAATTGGAATTGCCTTCAGAATTGTCATCGCTGACTGCATTCTGGTTGAGAACTTGGTAGAAATAAAATTTAAACTCATTAAAAAAAGAGCGAGCAATAAAGCAATCAGGGTTGCATATTTAGTAGGGAAACCAAATAAGACAGCAAACTGTTGCCCAAATACCACGCTTAAAGCGGCGATATTGGCAGGAAAGTAGACCAGCATTTGTGCCCAGCCAAATAAAAAGCCCCAAACTTTCCCATAAGTATATTCAATATATTTAATTGATCCGCCAGTAACTGGGAGTGCAGCAGCAATTTCAGAAACTGTTAGACCAGAAGCAATAGAAACGATACCGGCTAGAATCCAAACAAAAAGAGTTAAAGATGGTGTACCTGTTTCATGACTAATGCTACCAATTTTAAAGAAGACACCCCCGCCAATTACAGTTCCCACCACGGTTGCCAGAGCTTGTCCAAAGCTAATTTGTCTTTTCAATATGTGCTTTCCTTTCAATTCATTTATAACTTTTAGTATTGATATCATTTTATACTAAATTTTAGTGAAAGTGGTATAGAAAGGAGAAGTTCGTTAAAATAACTAATGGAGGGATGATTGTGCATCGTTATCGACATAAATATACTTTTCCAAGTATTATTATTTTGCTCATTCTAGCCTTTTCTGGACTGGTGTGGGGATATTTCAACATGAAGCAAAATACAACTGTGCCACGTGGTTCAAATATGAGCGTGCTTGGAATTGAATTAGATCAAACTAAAGATTATATTGACCTTCATAAATTAGAAAAGAACGGTATTTCATTTGTTTATTTGCGTTCAACGCAGGGGAAGTCGTATTTTGACGACAATTATTTGCTTTACCGTGATCAACTTCAGGGGACTAATCTTAATTTTGGTACAATTATTGCCTATAGTGATGAAACCAGCAATCAGGATCAGTATCAATATTTTGTAAATAAAGTAGGAACTAATACTGGCAGTTTACCAGTTATGATTGTACCGGCTACAAATCACTTAACGAAATCATATTGGAAAAAAATGGGTGAATTTGCTCAGATGATAAATAATCTTGGCAAGAGAACGATGATAGCAGGTGACTATCATTATCATAATTACTTTCCAGAAGGAACAAGATTTTTATATACGGGAGCAAGTTTAAAAGATAGGCGACATTATGCCTTTTGGTGTTACACTCAAAATGGAAGAGTTAAAAATATTGATAATTTAGATCGAGATGTAACAATGTTTGCTTACATTGGTACCAATACGCAATATGCGCAATTATATAGTCAAGAAAAAACACAATAGAGGAAGTAAAATGTATTCACAAGCAGTTTCACAAGTTCTAGAAAGAGAGCACAAGACTAAACCAACTTTAATTCAAGAGCGGACGTATGATGCAATACGCAATGGTGCAAGTCTGGTTGGACTAGCTAAGACTGGTACGGGAAAGACTTTGGCATATGGATTGCCAGTAATGGAGCGCGTTGCAGACATTGGCGGTCGAGGGATAATTTTAGAGCCAACAACTGAACTAGCAATTCAAACGAGAAATAATCTTTTGCATTATGCCAAAGCTTTAGGACTTAAAACAATTGCACTAGTTGGGGCTGGTAATAGAAAAAGACAATTAGAGCGTTTAAAAAAAGAAAAGCCAGAGATAATTATTGCTACTCCAGGAAGATTTTTTGACTTTCTATCAGAGAATCGAATTAAGTATCAAGATATTAATGCCTTAGTAATTGATGAGGCAGATGATATTCTAGAATTTGCAAAATTAGATTTATTGAGTTCCTTAGGACAAAATTTATCTTCAACAGCTCAAATTTTACTTTTTGGTGCCTCAGAATCTGAAGTTACAAAAAATGCAGAAAATCTTTTTAATCATACTTTTTTATTAGTTGATGTACGCCCAGAGCAAAAGTCTGAAGTTAAACATTATTTCTTGCAAGTTTCAAATGAATATAAAATGCAGTTTCTACAACGCTTAGCAAAGTTAGATAAATTCAAAGGTATCCTGTTCTTTGACAGTAGCGAAACTGAAATGAGATTTGCGCGAATTTTTAATCACAGCAAGACTAAATTTGCTGTTTTAAGTAATGAAACGAGCAAGCAAAACCGTGAAAAGTTGCTTAGTGATTTCAGAGCAGGTCGAATTAAGTTTTTATTTGCGACTGATTTAGCTGCGCGTGGCTTAGATTTACCTGATGTTAGTTATGTCATTAATTTTGAAATACCAAGTGAAGTTAATACATACTTGCATCGTAGTGGTAGAACTGGACGGATGAATAAGTCAGGAACAGTCGTTACTCTTGGGGACGATCATGATTTTAGAAACCTAAAGAAATTGCTGGCTGGTACGTATCAAATTGAAAGAGCATATTTTGCTGGCTATAGTTTAACCACTGAAAAACCTAAGCTTAAAAAGGAAGAGAATGCAGAAAAGAAAGAGAATAAAAAGGTGGAAAAAAATAAGCCAAAGCATAAAAAGAAACGTTGGCGTAATAAGAAAAATAAAGGATATCATCCTCGAAAGAGCAGAGGAGAGAAATAATGTCATCTTTAGTTAAATGGCTTGAAACTTACGTTTTACCTCCTGCATCTCGCTTAGCTCAAGTCCGCTGGCTAGTTGCAATGCGGGATACTTTTATTTCTTTACTACCAATTACAATGGCTGGTTCAATTGCAATGCTATTTAATAGCATCATTAGAGCCGCTAAAGTGCAAATGCATTGGGATACCTTTTATTCTTTAATGCAGCCGATTGTCGCAATTGATAATATTATTTGGGAAGGTACATTTGCACTTTTTGCAGTTTATTTTGCGATTTCTTGGGGCTATCACTTAGCTAAGACCTATGAAGTAAATCGTTTTGCTGGTTCAGTTGCTTCCTTAGTTGCTTTTGCAATGAGTATTAGCGATTCAGTGAAATTACGTATTGATGGAGATGTGGTTGATATTAAAAATGCTTTTGATATTAAGCAGTTTTCAACAATGGGATTATTTACAGCTATTATTTTTGGCTGTATTGGGACTGCCTTGTTTATTGTATTTTATAAGGCAAGAATTCGGCTTAAAGTTGATACCAGTATGCCCCATGCGGAATGGGTAGCATTTAGTACTTTAATTCCAATTCTACTTTCAGTATTTATTGTTGGCTTTGTTAATTACGCCTTTCAACGGCTTACTGGAACTTATTTTGGTAATTGGCTTCTTGCTACTATTCAGCGTCCCTTGGTTAATTTGGGGCAGGGTTTTGGAGTCGTCTTATTGGTTACCTTTCTAGTTCAAATCTTTTGGTTCTTTGGGATTAACGGCATTAGCGTTTTAACTCCAGTAATGGACTCTTTGTGGTTAACTCCAGAAAATATTAACGTTACAGCTGTTCGAAATAGTGAGCATGTACCATATATTTGGGTTCGTGATTCATTTAATGTATTTGCTTGGTTTGGTGGAGCAGGAGGTACATTAGTATTAATTATTGCGATCTTAATGTTTTCTAAACGTAAAGATTATCGAACAATAGCGAAGATGGCTGTAGCACCTGGGGTATTTAATATTAATGAGCCTATTATTTTTGGCTTACCTGTAGTTTTTAATCCAGTTTATTTAATTCCATTTGTTGTTGCTCCGCTTGTAAATGTATCACTAGCATATTGGGCTACAACGGCCGGCCTAGTTAATCCGGTTCAAATTTTTGTTCCAACAGTAATGCCGCCACTTATTGGACCATTTCTAGCATGTAATTATGACTGGCGTGCTATTGTTTTAGCGCTTATTAATATGGTAATTGCACTTCTTATCTGGATGCCGTTTGTTTTTGCAGCTGACAAGATTGCTAAACAAGATAATAATCAACGCAATTTCTATTTACCACAGTATTAAATTTTTAATAGTTAAAAGTCAGTTTTTATGTTAAAGTAGAAACTGATTCTGACCCCGTAGTTCATCTGGATAGAACAATGGTCTCCTAAACCGTAGAGGTGAGTTCGAATCTCACCGGGGTCATAATTAAAAAGGTATGTACTTCAATTATAAGGAGTACATACCTTTTTGAATATCAGACGTATTTTAATGGATTGATAAAAATTTTCAAAACAACCCAGAGAAAAATAATTAATAAGATGGCAATAATTCCAATTAAAAAATATTTAGTCCTTCGGGGATAGGAATTTCCTAAAAGAAAAACCAGACAGAACACTATAATGGTAATCAGAATTGCAGCCAGAGATAAAAAACTAAACATAATATATTTCACTTTCCTTATAATATATAAGTATAAATTAGTTCGGCTAATAGTACCAAAGAAAATTGAATTAGGCTATAGTATAAGAGATAAGCTATAAGGCGAGGAAATATTTATGAAGAAAATCAAAGTTATGACTGTTTTTGGAACTAGGCCAGAAGCTATTAAGATGGCCCCCTTAGTGTTAAAGCTAAAACAAGATGAGCGGTTTAAGGAAATAACGGTAGTAAGTGCGCAGCACCGTGAGATGCTTGATCAGGTGTTAGATATTTTTAAAATCAAACCTGATTATGATTTTAATATTATGCACAAAAATCAAACTTTGGAAGATATTACTTCAAAGGTATTGATTGATATGGCAAAAGTAATCAAAACAGAACGTCCAGATATCGTTTTGGTTCATGGTGATACAACCACTAGCTTTGCGGCTGGTCTTGCAACGTTTTATGAACAAACTACTTTAGGTCATGTTGAAGCAGGTCTTAGAACCTGGAATAAATATTCACCGTTTCCTGAAGAAATGAATCGGCAAATGATAGATGATTTAGCAGATTTGTATTTTGCACCAACTGAATTAAGTAAAAAGAATTTAATTAAAGAAAATCATCTAAGCGATAATATTTATGTTACTGGAAATACGGCAATTGATGCATTAGAGCAAACAGTAAAAAAAGATTATCACCATGACGTTCTTGATGAGATTAAACCTGGCAATAGAGCTATTTTAGTTACTATGCACCGTAGGGAAAATCAAGGTGAACCGATGAGACGCGTTTTTAAAGTAATGAAGCAGGTAGTTGATAGTTATGATGATGTAGAAATTATTTACCCAGTTCATCTTTCACCAAGAGTTCAAGAAGTTGCAAAGGAAGTATTGGGCGGGGACCCTCGAATTCACTTGATTAAACCACTTGATGTAGTTGATTTTCATAATTTGGCTAAAAGAAGTTACTTTATTATGACTGATTCAGGTGGGGTACAAGAAGAAGCACCTTCTCTTGGTAAACCGGTATTAGTTTTACGCGATACGACTGAACGCCCAGAGGGTGTTGAAGCAGGAACTTTGAAGCTTGTAGGCACTGAAGTAAATAAGGTTCATGATGAAATGATTCGCTTACTTGAAGACAAGAATGCCTATGATGAAATGGCTAATGCTAAGAATCCATATGGAGATGGCAAGGCTTCAGATCGAATTATGGATGCAATTGCTTATTATTTTGATAAAGAACATAATCAAAAACCAGCAGATTTTAGATAAAAATAAAGCTCCAGAAATTAATCTGGAGCTTTTTTCATTATTTCTTATTAAAATGATCTTTAAATTTTTTAGCAAACTTGTTACTAGTATTAAGGAAAATTGATTTAGTAGTTAAATAGTTAAAAATACCTACTAAAATTTGATCGACAATTTTTACAAAAAGAGCATTCCAGTGAAGCCAGGAAATACCAACTAACATAATTAAGTTATCAGGAATCAAACTGATAATTCGGTAAATAAAGAATAAACATAATTGGTAAACAACGCCATGCTGCTTATCAACATTTTGAATGAAGACGCCATGTTTATTAAAAGAAAAAGAGGCTAAGTTAGAAATAATGAAAGCGACTGTGTTGGCATAAATTACTGGAATTTTCCAAACATTATGAAATAAAAGAAAGCAGACAATATTGATAACTGCTGCTAAAAAGCCAAAGATAACGTAAACATAAAAGTTTCGGTGCCTGGCAACAAGCTTACTTCCAAGCTCTCGTAACTGGGCTTGGGTAATCTTTTGCCCCTTTCTTTTATGATGATTTTTAGTCATTAAATGCCTCGACTATTTCTTCGGTAGCTTGATCAATTAAATCAATATCTTCGTCATCAACAGCGTTTTCGATTTTTACTGGTTTTGCTACTTCAACTGCGCCGCACTTAATAAATGCCTTTTCAAAGTCATCTACGTTTTCACAATAATGATCTTTGTATGTTTTATCTCCAGACCCCATAACGGCGAATTTTTTACCCGATAAGTCAAGAGTAACTAATTGGTCATAAAAGTCTTTTAATTCATCAGTCATCACACCTTCGCCGTAAGTATAAGTAACCATTACGCAAAGATCAGCATCAAGATAAGAAGAAGCATCTGCAAAACTGACATCAATATTTTCTACGTCAAAACCTGCATCTTGTAAATTTTCTTCTAAAATTTCTGCCATATCTTCATCATTACCAGTCATACTGGCAAAGACAATCTGTGCTTTCATGTAAAAAACTTCTTTCTATAACGTTTTCTCCTATTATACTAAAGAAAGTTGGTGGTTTGTAATCTTAAGAGAAATTATTTAAGAAAAGCTTTATAATGAATGGTTGAGACTGTCTTAATGACTACTAAATTATGTTTATTTAAGGTATGCTAATAGTATATAAATATTAAAAAAGGAGATTTTTTAATGATAACAATTAAGTCAAAACGTGAACTTCAGGGTATGCAAAAATCAGGTCGCGTTTTAGCAGCAATGTTTGAAGGCTTACGTGATGTTATTAAGCCTGGAATTTCTACTTGGGAAATCGAAGAATTTGCTCAAGATTTTATGAAAAAACATGGTGGTCGTCTTTCAGAACAAGGTTTTGAAGGCTATAAATACGGCACTTGTATTAGTGTCAATGACGAAATTGCACATGCCATTCCTCGAAAAGATAAGATCTTAAAAGAAGGCGACTTAGTTAGTGTTGACGTAACTTGTAACGTCGATGGCTATGAAACTGATTCATGCACTACTTACGGCGTTGGTGAAATTTCTGCTGAAGATCAAAAATTAATGGATGTTACCAAAAAGGCAATGTACATGGGAATTGATCAAGCTGTAGTTGGTAATCGTATTGGTGATATTGGTAGCGTTATTCAGAACTACGTTGAAAATGAAAATGGCTACGGAGACGTTCGTGAATTAGTTGGTCACGGAATTCAACCATCTATTCATGAAGATCCTGAAGTTCCTCACTGGGGTAAGGCTGGTCACGGCTTACGTTTACGTGAAGGTATGACAATTACTGTTGAACCAATGGTCGAAGCTGGTGGTGATTGGAGAATTGAACAAAAGACTGTTTCTGATCCAAACGATGACTGGGTTTACTACGCAACTCCAGATGGCTCAAAGTCAGCACAATTTGAGCATACTTTTGCTATCACTCCAGATGGTCCAAAGATTTTGACTTTGCAAAAGCCATATGATGGCTATGAAAAGTATCTTCCTCATTTTTTAGATGAAGATTAATAAGTAAAATATTTTATGAAATCTTTTCTCAATCAGACTAGGAACCGTACAGCAAATTTTATTCAATTACTATCAAAACATATTAGCCAGGGTGAAATAAACCAAAATTCCATTATTATTGCTTATTATGTATTGTTAAGTATTTTTCCAATCATAATTATTATTGGAAATGTTTTACCTTTATTTAGTATTGATACCAAGCCAATTGCTCGTTATTTAGAATTGATTTTTCCAAGTCAAGTTTCAAGCTTAATTATGCCGATTGTTAATGCTTTATTGAAAAAACATTCAAGTGGATTTATTTCCTTAGGTATTGTAGTTGCAATTTGGTCATTGAGTTGTTTGGTTAATTCGATTCGCTTGGGCGCAAATAAAATTTATGGCGTTGATAAGCAAGAAAAGGGAAAATCTTGGTGGAATTATTTACTAGCCAGAACTTTCACTTTTGCTTTATCAGTAATTTTAGTAGTTGGATTTTCAATAATAATTTTCATTTTCACTTTTGGTAGACAAATTATGGAATTTTTGGCTCCAATTTTTAACCTATCCTTATGGTGGGTTTATAAATTAGAAAATTATCGCTGGCCGATCATAATTTTAATGACAGTGATAGTGAATTTGTACATTAACTATGTAATTCCAAATATTCGAGTTCAAAAACGTGTGGTTTGGCCAGGAGTATGGTTTACTGTAATAAGCTGGAGTGCCTTATCATATTTCTTTGGGTTATACCTAAGACAATTTGGGACACGCTGGCAAAATTACGGGATTGTAGGCTCATTTATTATCTTTATGCTTTGGCTTAATGTAGGTTCATTCTTATTATTGCTGGGTATTTGTATTAATGCAGCAGGAGACGAACTAAAAGGTAGAAAGATTGAATACAGTCAAAGCCCGATTTTGAGAATTTTTAGAAAAAACAAAGAATTACCTAAATAAGTTGACGTAAGTTTGGTAAAATACATTATGGAAAGCTTATTTTTGTGAGGAGAATAAAATGAAAGTAAGAAAAGCAGTTATTCCAGCAGCTGGATTAGGAACTAGATTTTTACCTGCAACTAAGGCTATGCCTAAGGAAATGGTACCAATTGTTGATAAACCAACAATTCAATTTATCGTAGAGGAAGCAAAAAAATCAGGAATTGAAGATATCTTGATTGTTACTGGTAAGAACAAGCGCTCAATTGAAGATCACTTCGATGCTAACCCAGAACTAGAACAAGATTTGGAAGAAAAGGGTAAGACTGAACTTTTACACTTGACTCAATCAATTACTAATTTAGGTGTTAACCTTTACTACACTCGTCAACCACACCCAGCTGGTTTAGGAGATGCGATTTTAAGAGCTCGCAGCTTCGTTGGGGATGAACCATTTGCTGTTATGCTTGGTGACGATTTGATGGACGATAAAGTTCCATTAACTAAGCAATTGATTGATCGCTATGACAAAACACATGCTTCAACTATTGCTGTTATGCCTGTACCACACGAAGAAGTTTCTAAGTATGGTGTTATCGATCCAGATAACGAAATTGAACCAGGTTTGATTAACGTTAAAGCCTTTGTTGAAAAGCCAGATGTTGATAAGGCACCTAGTGATTACGCAATCATTGGTCGTTACTTATTGACTCCAGAAATTTTTGATATTTTAGCACATCAAAAACCTGGTCGTGGTGGTGAAATTCAATTAACTGATGCTATTGATACTATGAACAAGACTCAACGAGTATTTGCTCACGTATTTAACGGCGAACGTCATGATGTTGGTAACAAGGAAGGCTACCTTGAAACATCAATTGAATATGGTTTATCTCACCCACAAATTAAAGATGATTTACGTAAGTACATCATTGCAATGGGCCAAAAATTACAAAATGAAGATAAAAAGACTAATAAGAAAAAATAATAATTTTTATTAACATTTTAGAAAGAAACTATCGATCGATAGTTTCTTTTTTTGATAAAAAATTTTTTTCGTTTTTGCGTAATAGTAATTAGAAACTTTTCATAAAAAAGGAGATGCCTATGCGCAAAAATGAAAACGAGTTAGTAGCTAAGATCACTGATGATCCAGTATTCAGCTGGGTAATGGAACAGGATGATAATTGCTGCAAACTGTTGCAGGCAATTTTGCCTGAATTGAATATTACTCGAGTTGAGTTTGAAACACAGAAGAGATTGAAGTTTCATCCTGAAAAGCGAGGGACAATTCCGGATATTTTAGCTTATGATCAAGAAGGAAGAGTATATGACATTGAACTACAGGTATTACAGAATAAGTTTCTTGCTCAACGAATTCGATATTATTTTTCAATGATTGATCAGAATTTGTTGATGAGTGGTGGTAAGTATCGAGATTTACCAGAAACTTATGTGATTTTTATTTTGCCAAATGATCCATATGATCAAGATGAAAAATACTACGAATTTGCCTTTCAGCAGTTGAAGCGAAAAAATCCATTGGTGCTTGATACTAAGCAACACGCAATTATCTTAAATGCGAGTGGGAGTATTGGTGAGGTTACACCGCGTCTACAAGGCTTTTTTGACTTGATTCATGATAAAATAAGTACAAAAGATGAGTTTATTGAAAAATTGAATCGAGAAGTTAAAAAGTTTGGTACTGATCCGGGAAGGAGAAAGGAACTTATGGATTATCAGATGCGACTAGATGATGAGAGAGAATTTGGAAAAGAACAGGGAAAATAAAAAGAGCAAATTTCTTCAATCAAGAGACTAATAAAAATGGCTCGGCAATTTAAAGCAAGCGATGATTTTATCTTAAAACAGCTTATGGAAGATTATGGCGATAATTTTTCAAAATCAGAATTGCAAGAGTTTATTAAAAAGAATAAATAAAATTAAAACAAGAATTATGTAAAAAAGAACATAATTCTTATTTTTTTAGTTAAAAAGTGTAATCTTTTTGCCAACTTCTTGTAAGTAGTGAGAAAATATAAGTAACACTTTTTATAAGGATTAAATGATGATTGAATATAAAAATATTTCGAAGAAATATCAGGATCAAGAAATCCTAAAAGATGTTTCTTTTACAGTGAAAAAAGGAGATATCTTCGTCTTAGTTGGACCTAGTGGTAGCGGCAAGACTACGCTACTAAAAATGTTTAATAGACTGATTGAACCAACAAAAGGTGAGATATTGTTAGATGATAAATCAATAAAAGACTACGATTTACGTAAATTAAGAGAAAAAACAGGCTACGTTTTGCAGACGGCCAGCTTGTTTCCAAATTTGACTGTTGGTGAGAACATTACCATTGTCTTAGAGCAAGAAGGCGTTAGTCGAAAAGAGCGACGCAAGAAACAAGAAGAATTACTAAAGTCAGTTGGTTTAGACCCAAAATTGTATTGCGATCGGATGCCAAATGAGCTTTCTGGTGGTGAGCAACAAAGAGTAGGTATTATTCGTGCGCTAGCTGCAAATCCTGAGGTAGTTCTTATGGATGAGCCTTTTTCTGCACTTGATCCAGTAGTGAGAAAGCAATTACAAGATTTATTGCTTAATCTCCATGATCAGCTCAATAAGACGGTGATATTTGTAACCCACGACATGCAGGAAGCAATTCGGCTAGGCAATACAATTGGTGTTTTACATAAAGGCGTCTTAGAACAAGTGGGTAAGCCCAGAGAAATTTTACGTCATCCTGCAACAAAGTTTGTTCGAGAGTTTTTTGCCGGAAATCGAATTAATCAAAAACTTGATCTAGAAACCTTGCTCAAGAGCGAGTTGGGAGTAGATCCAAGATTTTATCCAAAGGTAGAGACTTTAGTTCGCTATCATGTCTACAGTGTGCAAGATTTGATTAAGGATTGTTCTAATCATCCTGATAGTTTATTTATTGCGGAAACGGAGTTTGGCGAATTTCTAATTGAGCCAAAACGCGTTTGGAATTTCTTTTTAAAGTGGGTGGCTGGAAATGATTAAATCTTTGTGGCAAATGCTGATAACAGAACATGATCAAATTTGGGCTACAACGCTTGTTCATATTAAAATTTCATTGATTGCGCTTCTTATCGCAATGGTCATTGCAATTCCGCTAGCTTTTATCTTAAAAGGACATAAAAAGGCAGCTGAATTCACACTGCAAATTGCTGGTATTATCCAAACTATTCCAAGTTTAGCAATTCTAGGTTTGCTTCTACCATTTGTCGGAATTGGTACGACGCCTGCAATCATTGCTTTAGTTTTATATGCAATAATGCCAATTTTTCAGAATACTTATTCAGGTTTAACAGATATTCCTGATAACTTAGAAGAAGCAGCAACTGCTTTTGGTCTGACTAAATGGAAAAAGCTGCAGCGATTAGAAATTCCAATGGCAATGCCAATGATTTTTGCCGGAGTTAGAATTGCTTTAGTAATGATTATTGGTACCGCAACTCTTGCAGCCTTGATTGGTGGTGGCGGACTAGGTACTTACATTTATGTCGGTATTAACTCAAATAACAATACTGAGGTTTTAATGGGTGCGATTTTATCTGCACTACTTGCCTTAGTATTTAGTGGTGTTTTAAAATTTATTGCTAAAAATAACAAACGACTCAAGTGGGGAAGTATTATTATCGCTGGAATTTTGCTTATTTGGGGCGGAAGCAGTTTATATAGTCACTTTACCAGCACTTCAAAGAATGTCGCTGAACCTAAGCAAACAATTACAATTGCCGGGAAAATGGGCTCTGAGCCTGCTATTTTAATTAATATGTATAAGGATTTGATTGAGAAGAATGATCCAAATACAAAGGTAGTCTTAAAACCTAATTTTGGAGGAACAACTTTTTTGTTCAAGGCACTTCAAACAGATAAGGTTGATATTTATCCTGAATTTACAGGAACAGTCTTACAAACTTTAGTGAAAACGGGCAAAAAGACTGGTAATGATCCAAATCAAGTTTATGTTGAGGCTAGAAGCGATTTAAAGAAACAATTTGACATGGAATACTTAAAGCCAATGGCTTATCAAAACGGCTATGCCTTAGCAACAACGCAAAAATTTGCGAAAGATAACCATCTAACAAAGATGAGTGATTTAAATCGAGTTAATAAAAAAGTTCATGCGGCTTTTGATCCAGACTTTACTTCTTTAAAAGATGGATATCCTGGTTTAAAGAAAATTTACAAGTTAGATTTTGCTTCAATTAAAAGTACTGAATCAAGCATTCGATATCACGCTATTGCGAATAATCAAGCTAATATTGTTGATGGATACACTACTGATGCTGAGATTAAAAAGTATAACTTAGTGATGCTTGATGATGATAAAAAATTCTTTCCGCCTTATCAAGGTGCTCCGTTAATGAAGGCAAAGTTTGCAGAGAGAAATCCTCGAATTGTAAAGGCATTAAATAAATTAGCTGGTAAAATTACAACTCAAGAAATGCAGGAAATGAATTATCAGGTTAATGTTAAGCATGAAAAACCAGCTGAAGTAGCCCATGATTATTTGGTAAAACATGGATTAATTTAGAAAAGAGATAAGAATGACAAAGTATACAGTAAAAAGTGAGTTAACTGGGACTCCCTGGCAAATTGAAAATAGAACCAAAAAACATAAATTTATTGTAGATGAATCAGCAAGCGGTAAAAATGTTGCTCCTAATCCAGTAGAATATTTAGCTGGTGCAGTAAATTCCTGTATCTCAATTTCTGCGGGGATGATTGCTAACGTCCACCATCTAGACGTAAAGAACTTCAAGGTGACAAATCAAGCGATTACTACTAAGTTAGGCCATGGAAAATCAGTTGTCAGTGAAATGTTAATTACAGTTTCCTTTGATAGCTCCATGTCTAAAGAAGAAAAGCAGGACTTTTTAGCACATACCTTGCATGTTTCAACGGTTTATCAAACAGTCTCTCAAAGCATTAAAACTTATGTAGAATTGGAAGATTAATTTATAAAATACTCTTAGTTACTCGGACTAAGAGTATTTTTGCTTTTTTAGGAAAGATAGGGCAAGATATAAATTAATTGATATAGTCCTACTTTTGTTTTTGTCTTTAGTTTTGATGTTTGCGAGCTATGCAATTTTATCAGATAAGTTAATCAACCATCATCAAATTAGTAAGGGCTTCGTGCTGATGTATAGTCATATCGCAATTGTAGTTTCGATTTTATTATCGACAGTATCTTTGCTTTATTTACAAATAAAAAATGTAAATAAATCATTTCTATTTTTCTTACTTATTGGCTCACTAGGTTTGTACTATTTTTCCTTAACTATTAATCAAATATATAACAAAAATACGTGCAAATTTGCCATTCGTGATTTTCTCACATTAATAACTATTTTCTCGTTGGGAGCAGTTTACTTATGGTTGGTAATAAGTTCTGAATTAGGTATTGCAATCTGCTTATTAATTTGGAACCTGGTATTTTTCTTAGATTTTCTAATGAAAAGCAAGAATTCTTTAAAATAGTGTAAGTGTGATTATTAAAAAATCTTTGACTGCTATAATATTAGTAAATCAATAAAGAAGGTTTAATATGGACATTTATGGTGGCTACGCCCCAGTTTTAGATAAACTACTTAATCAAATGCTGGAATATTTTAGAAAAGAAAATAGAATTCACCAAGAGCAAACCGGGGACAGTCTTTATGAACACTTAATTGGTCGAGTAAAAAGACCCGAAAGCATGATTGAAAAATGTCAGCGAAAAGAGCTCCCAGTAACTCCAGAATCAGCAATGAAAAAAATTCGAGACAGCGTTGGAATTCGGGTTGTCTGTAATTTCATTGACGATATTTATACTTGTATTGACTTGATTCAGGACTGGGATGATGTAGCAATTGTTAAACAAAAAGACTACATTACCAATGCCAAGCCCAACGGTTACCGTTCTTACCACATGATTTTAGATGTTGAAAGACCTGAAAAAGACATTGAGGGCAATACTCCAGGACACTACTACGTTGAAGTACAACTTCGAACAATTGCAATGGATACTTGGGCAAGTTTAGAGCATGAAATGAAGTATAAGCATAAGATAAAGAATCCTGAAATGATCGGTAAAGAGTTGAAGAGAGTTGCGGATGAATTGGCGTCTTGCGATGTAAGTATGCAGACCTTGCGTCATTTGATTAGAGAGGAAGACTAACTTAATGAAAATTTTACTGGCAGAGGACGAAGAACAGTTATCTCGTGTTTTGGTAGCAGCAATGAAAAGAGTTAATTATGATGTCGATGCTGTTTTTAATGGCAGAGATGCGGTAGAACTTGCTAAAAAGAATTCATATGATGTAATTATCTTAGATATCATGATGCCAATTATGGATGGCATTACTGCGCTGAAGCAAATTCGTAAAAGTGGCGACAAGACCTATGTATTAATGCTTACTGCAAAAGCAGAAATTGATGATCGCGTAACTGGTTTAGATAGCGGGGCAGATGATTATCTGACTAAACCATTTTCATTAAAAGAGTTGCTCGCTCGTTTACGTTCAAAAGAAAGACGAGATGATCAATATACTCCTAATGAGGTTGAGGTTGGCGATCTAGCCTTGAATGTATCTGAGCAAGAGCTAGTAAGTCATAATTCAATTCGCTTAGGAAGTAAAGAGACGCAACTTTTGAATTATTTGATGCTCAATGAAGGTAAAGAATTTTCAACTTCAGACCTATTAGCGCATGTTTGGAAAGATGAAGACGATGCTAATGAAGAGGTAGTCTGGATTTATATTTCTTATTTAAGACAAAAACTACAATCGATTCGAAGTTCAGTTCAGATTGTAGGCGAAAAAGGCGGTAGTTTTTCATTAATTAGGTAGGTGAGATTAATGATTCAAAAATTTCGCTGGAAATTTATTGGAATGTCGATTACGGCGCTGTTCGTAGTTTTAGTTATTACATTAGGTACATTACTTGGAATTAGCTACACTCAGAGCCATAATGAAGTCGATCGAGTATTGACAACCTTAGTCAATAACCAAGGTCAATTAACACCGCGTAACGCTAAACCAGTTTTTGGTAATCAAAAAGATCCAATTAATAAAAATTTCTTAGCTGGTGAGTATAATCCAGAAGCTATTTTTCAGTATCGCTATTTTACGGTTGCAAGTACTAAGAATAATACACCTAAAATAATAAACGACGCTAACGTGTACGATGTAGCGCAAAAGAAAATTATTAATACGAGTAAGCAGGTTTTTAAGGATAAAGTAACTAGTGGATCAGTCAGTATTGGCAATAATCAATATGCTTATCGAGTAGGTAAGGACCAAAAAGGTAATCAGTTTATTGTCTATTTGAACGAATCGCTGATCTATCATCGATTTTCTCTCTTATTTAGAGTTTCAGTGGTGCTGGGATTAATTGCTTTAATTGTTTTTGCACTGATTCTAATCTTAGTATCAAAAAAGGCAATTGGACCAATAATTAATACTTATCATAAGCAGCGCGAATTTATTACTAATGCAGGACATGAATTAAAGACGCCTTTAGCAATTATTTCGGCTAATACTGAAATGGAAGAAATGCTGGGGAATAATTCAGAATGGAATAAAAGTACAAAAGAGCAGGTTGATCGCTTAACTCGGTTAATTAATCGTTTAAGTGCTTTAGCTAGAACCGGTGAAACTGGAGAAGTAGTTTTAAATAAGGTTAACTTTTCTGAAATTGTTAAAAAGAATGTTACTAGCTTTAAGTCGGTCATGCAGAAGAATGATTTGAAATATAATGCGATAATTATGCCAGATTTGTATGTAAAGGCCGAAAGAAATATTTTAAGTGAATTGACTAATATTTTATTAGATAATGCACGAAAATATTGTGATAAAGATGGTGAAGTTAAGGTAAGTTTGACTAAGGGCAGACTTGGTACAAATGCAATTTTAAAGGTTGCAAATACTTATAAAGAAGGAAAGGGGAAAGATTATTCTCACTTCTTTGAAAGATTTTATCGTGAAGATGAATCTCACAATTCAAAAAAATCTGGTTTTGGTATTGGACTAGCAATGGCGCAAGAAATTGTGCAAACTTTCCATGGTAAGATTCATGTTAATCATAAAGACGAGATGATTGTTTTTACAGTGATTTTAAGATTAGCAAAATAAAAGCAGTTAGTTTTCAGTTTTGAAGACTAACTGCTTTTTTGCATATATTATATTTTTTTTATTATCATCTTAAAAATGAATCCAATACATAGTCGAACTTGAAGTTTCCATCTAAAACATCTCCGTTTCTTACATTTCATGAAAGATCAATTGAGTCTTATCTAAGTCAATTGTATAAGTCTCATCTTCAAGTGGGCGCTTAGTCATCCCCTGATCGGTTGAATAGATAATCAAACCTAACCTTGCACCAGCTGGTAAGCGATAGAAAGTAGGTTGCAATTCAAACTCCAAGTCATAGAATTTACCTGCTTCAATCTTTTCAGCGTGTTTCATATCAGCGTAGTTTTGGACGTTCATATGCCCCTTAGTAATCAACTTAGCCTTTGTTTCTTTATCAGGAACAAATTCTTTCATTACTTCAGTTCCGAAACGGTAACCTAATTCCTGAATTTGATCGTTAAAAGACTTAGGAATTGGAGTAAGACGTTTTCTTGATCCTAAATCAACCAAAGCTACTGAAATTTGTCCTTTTGGAAGAGAAGTAGCAAGGCTCATCTTAATCTTAGGACGACCGACTAAAGTTACAGGATGAATGAACTCGTCAGTTACAAAGCGTAATTGTTGATCAAGCCACTTTTCTTTACCAGAGATAAAGTCATATTGCCATTTACCTTCGGAAATTTTAGCTTCTTTGAAGACTTTACCGCCTTGGTCGGTAAATGAAAGTTTATCATTGTCTTCGCCGCCATCTTTTAAGAGCTTACCTTTTTTATCAGGGAAGTAAATTTCTTTTTTACCTAGTTCGTTGTTCCAAGTTGGTTCTTCATGCCAGATATCTGGTTGCAAATTATCTTGGATCATAACATCTTCCCATTGCTTGTAAGCATTATTCTTAATGCCTAATAATTCATGACAGAACCACAAATTCATTAAGTCTGAGAAGTCGATTGAAAGTAAGTTGTTCATGTTGTAGTGCGGACCTTGGTGCAAGAAAAGTTTGTGAGCAATTGGCAATTTAGAAACTTTTTGCCAAATCTTGTAAACATTCTTTGGCTTTACATTCCAGTCGTTTAAACCATGAACAGAGATCCAAGAACACTTGATGTTATCAGTGTGATGACGATAATTTCTAGCTTCCCAGAAATCAGAATATTGACCAGTTTCACGGTCTGACTTTTCTAAAAGACGTTTTTGCATAGCATCAAATTTAGGCTTGATCTTTAAATAGTCGCCTGCATCCCAAAGGTTAGACTGACAAGTTTCAGCAAGCATGTCTAAATCTTCGCCTTGGCAAGCTTCTGGAGCAATTACTAATCCATGTTCACGATAGTAATCATACCAAGAAGAAATGGCAGCTTCTGAAACTACAGTTTTAAGCCCAGCTACCCCAGTAGTGGCAATGGCAATTTGAAGTGTTCCTAAGTATGAACGACCAGTCATTCCGATATTGCCATTACACCAAGAAGCTTTAGTTTCATGCTTTCTCGTACGGTCAGTATAAGCAATTCTATCGCCATGAAGCCATTCAATAATTTCTTTAGCAGATTCAGTTTCTTCTGGAGCTCCCGTAATTCTTAAACCATCTGAACCACGAGTTCCAATTGCACCTGCGTAGACATTAGCAAATCCACGTGCAAGCAAGTATTCATTTAAAGAGTAGGCAGCTTTATGAACTGCCTCTTCTGTTGCTGCTTGATCTTCACTAGCTGGCTTTTTAGCTTGAGCAGTTGGCATTGCTTCATATTTAGGATAAGTACTCTTAGTTGCATCTTCTAAGTTGACGTCAACATTGTGGTTACGCTTTTCATTAGCAATGATGCCACCAAAGTAAGGATCAGCAGTGTAGAGTGCAGGAAACTTAAAGTTGTTTGATTGATATGGGCGAAAAACTGTTACTTGAAGTAAATCAGGTTTACCATCTTCATCAGTATCAAGATCACTTTCAACATAAACAACTTCACGAATTACCTTACTCATATCAAAAACAGGTAAAGATTTTCCATTAAAGTACATAAACTTATTATTACCGTAAAATTGAGTGAAATATTCCTTACCAGCCATATTATCAATGAAGGTTTGACCGTTTCTGGCACGAGTATTAAGTAAACGATAGAAGACCTTAATTAATTCATCACGATCAATCTCTTCTTTTTCGGTATATGGAAGGGCATTAGCCTTCATGCGAGCTAGGGGATCTTTTAAATCATAGTCATATCCCACGTGATATCCTAGCAATTGCAAAGCAATATTATAGAAACTATTACGTGAAATTGTAGCAGGCTCTTTAGCTAAAAAGTCTTTTAAATTTTCATTTTCACTAACTGCGAATTCTGCCAGCTTAGCTTCTTTTGCGCCATAAGTTTTTGCTTCCGCAACTGAATTCTCAACTAAAGTAGCTAAAAGATCAGAAAAGCTGTTTTCTTTCCAATTATCAGGCAAGAAATTGATGGATTCTAATTCTTTGATCATTTGGTCAAAATCAGTTTGAAGATAACCATATTGATTGTATTTCATTAAATATACGCTCCCTTTTATATAATCTCTTACTCATAATTTTACTAGTTTTACCTCAATAAAAGAAGAAATAAAAATGCCGCAAATTTTGCGACATTTTTGTTGAAATTAAGAGGTTAGTTTTAATTAATTTTGTTCTCAGTGTATTCATTACCAGATTGATAATCATTGAAATCTTCACCATTAAGATGGAAGTGTTCACCGTAAACTAAGTTAATGATTTTTGGATTTCGATTATCTTCTAGACCGAAGAGGACATAATCCGTCCATTTATTTCTACTAAAACTAGCATCAAAGTCTTGATTAAATTGAATTTCTTTATCTTTGCCCAATACAGTTAATTTAGCAAGGAGCAAACTTTTATCTAGATGAGCTACTTCTTCAAAAATTACAGAATCGATGACTGTTTCATCAACTGTTCCGGCGTTTCTCTTAAGTTCAATTTCTTTAACCATTGCCTTGTAGTAATTTCGATCAAGATACTGCTTTAGACTTTTAACTTGGTACTTTGAGTTAACATACTTCTCTCTTAACAACTGACTATATAGGAACTGTGCTTGAATATAGACTTCTTTATAAGCCGTGAAGTCATCTTTAGAATCTGGCTTAGTGAATTTGATATGGAGACGATGCAATAGTTTTTGGTATTTATCGAATCTTTGGTTAGGATAGAAAAGTTTATAATTATTATCGCCAGAGTTCTTAATGAGGTGATTAGAATCATATTCAAAACGTAGCCGTACTTTAAATATGAAATCAAAAAGAGCAGCAATAATATAAGAACTGAAAAAGATAAGTACTAAAATGGCGAAGCCACCTACTATACCGCCAATAGAAGAATTGTTACTATCGCTACTATCAGATGAAGTGTAACTAGTTCCTCCGCCTGAAGAGCCACCAGTACTGTGACCACCACCGGTTGATCCCATGGAAGCAAAGGCTGGTTGAGAAAAATTGGTATTAGTCGTAGTGACGCTTACACCAAAGAATAGAAGACAAACTAAGATAAATATTTTTACTTTCTTTTTCATAAAATTACCCAATAAATAAAATGCGTTATTTATATTTTAACTAAATAAGAAGAAAAAAAACAAATTAAGATTTAAAGATATTTTTTAGATTTTAATGAATATAACTAAATTATTTTTAATTCAAAAACTGGTAAGTAAGATTTTTATTTCTTATAATAAATATTTGAGAAGCTATAAATATTGGAGGTCAAAATATGGCAGAAGTTAAACGTTTTTATGAAACTTTTCACCCAGATCATTATGATATCTATTTAGATATTAGCCGTGAAAAAAAGAGCTTCCACGGTAAAACTATTGTAGTTGGGGATGCTCAAGAAGAATTAGTTAAATTAAATCAAAAGTACTTAAAGATTACCTCAGTTAGAGTAGATCAAAAGAAAGCTGATTTTGATTATAACGATAAAGAAGAAGTCGTTAATATTAAGGCTGGCAAAGTTGGTAAGATGAAAATTGAGGTTGACTTTGAAGGCAAGTTAACTGATTCAATGATGGGTATTTATCCTTCTTACTATGAAGTGGATGGCGAAAAGAAGCAATTAGTTGGTACTCAATTTGAAACTACTTTTGCTCGTCAAGCCTTCCCATGTGTTGACGAACCAGAAGCTAAAGCTACTTTTGCACTTGCAATTAAGTTTGATGAGAAGCCTGGTGAAACAATTATTTCTAACCAACCAGAAGAGAAATTTAAAGATGGGGTTCACTACTTTAAGCCAACTGTACGTATGTCTAGCTATTTAGTTGCCTTTGTCTTTGGCGATATGCAAAAGAAATTGACTAAGACTAAGTCTGGTGTTGAAATTGGTGTATTTGCAACAAAGGCACATAAAGCAAAAGAATTAGATTTCGCTTTGGATATTGCTAAGCGTTCAATTGAATTTTATGAAGATTTCTATGAAACTCCATATCCATTAGAGCATTCATACCAAGTAGCACTTCCTGACTTTTCAGCAGGTGCAATGGAAAATTGGGGCTGTGTAACTTACCGTGAAGCATATTTATTGCTTGACCCTGATAATACTTCATTAGATATGAAGCAATTAGTTGCAACTGTTATTGCTCACGAATTAGCTCACCAATGGTTCGGTGATTTAGTAACTATGAAGTGGTGGGACAACTTATGGCTTAACGAAAGCTTTGCTAACATGATGGAATATGTAGCAATTGATGCCTTAGAGCCAAATTGGAAGATTTGGGAAATGTTCCAAACTTCTGAAGTTCCTGCCGCTCTTCAAAGGGATGCTACTGATGGTGTGCAATCAGTTCACGTTATGGTAAATGACCCAGCTGAAATTGATGCTTTGTTTGATTCAGCTATTGTCTATGCTAAGGGTTCAAGAATGTTAGTCATGGTACGTGCTTTATTAGGTGATAAAGCACTTCGTGAAGGATTGAAGAATTACTTTGCAGTTCATAAATATAGTAATGCCACAGGTGACGATTTATGGAATGCACTTGGTAAAGCAAGTGGCTTAGATATTGGTGCAATTATGCATTCTTGGTTAGAGCAACCAGGTTATCCAGTCGTTAATGCCAAAGTTGAAGATGGCAAGTTAGTCTTAACTCAAAAACAATTCTTTATTGGTGAAGGTAAAGAAGTTGGCCGTAAGTGGCAAATTCCTTTGAATTCTAACTATACTGCTGTTCCTAAGATTATGAAAGATGAAGAACTAGTTGTTGGAGACTACAATGATTTGCTTGCTAATAATGGTGTGCCATTCCGCTTAAATGTAGGCAATAATTCAGACTTTATTGTTAAATATGATCAAACATTGCTTGATGATATCCTAAGTCATATCGATGAATTAGATGCAGTTGATAAATTGCAATTATTGCAAGACTTTAGATTATTAGCAGAAGGTGGTCAAATGTCTTATGCAGATATTGTTCCACTTCTTCCTAAATTTGCTGATTCTACTTCACCAATTGTTAATAATGCTTTATACAGAATTATGTCTACGTTACGTAATTTTGTAACCCCAGGTTCAGATGAAGAAAAACAATTAAAGAAGCTTTATAATTTACTTTCTGAAAAACAAGTTAAGCGTTTAGGGTTGCTTCCAAAAGCTGGTGAATCTAATGATGATAACTTAACCAGACCATATGTTGTGGCAGCTTCTCTATACGCAGATAATGATGATACAATTAATGGTCTTCACGCTATTTATTCAGAAAACTCCGATAACTTAGAGGGTATTTCAGCTGATATCAGAAGTGCTGTTTTAGTTAACGAAGTTAAAAACTTTGGTAATATGACCTTGTTTGATAAGTTGCTTAAGAAGTACCAAGAAACTTCTGACGCTAGTCTCAAACAAGACTTATGTGCTGGTATTACTTCGACTAAAATGCCTGAAATTATTGACGCAATTGTTGATGATTTTGAAAATGCACAAGTTGTTAAACCACAAGACCTACGTGCTTGGTACCGCAATGTTTTAGCTAACCCATTTGGTCAAGAACAAGCTTGGAATTGGATTAGATTAGAGTGGCCATGGCTTGAAGCAACTGTTGGTGGTGATATGGAATTTGCTACTTTCATTACTGTGACAGCAAATATTTTCCATACTGAAGAAAGATTGAAACAATTCAAAGACTTCTTTGAACCAAAGATCAATACTCCAGGATTAACTCGTGAGATTAAGATGGATACTAAAGTAATCGAAACTAAGGTCAACTTAGTTAAGAAAGAACAAGCTGCTGTTAATGCTGCAATTGCTAAAGCAGTTGCTTAAAAATAAAGATTAAATAAATAAAAAAGATGCGCTTTCAGTTTTGAAAGCGCATTTTTGATATAATTTATAAAATAGGAGTGACTTAATTTGATAAAAACAATCTTTTTTGATGTTGACGGAACATTAGTTTCGCATAAAACGGATAGTGTGCCTAAAAGTACTAGAAAGGCACTTAAGCTTTTACGTGAAAATGGAATCAAACTTGTGTTAGCTACTGGGCGTGATATGAGCCAATTAAAAAAATTACCGGTTAAAGATATAAAGTTTGACGGTTATTTGACGATGAATGGGCAACTCTGTCTAGATGAAAATGGTAATGAACTTTTTGGTAATCCAATTGATGAAAAAGATACTGAAAAGATGATTGAATTAATTAAAGAGGAGGCTGTCCCGATTACTACGATTGGTAAAGAAGGACCATACATTAATTTTGTGACAGATCAAGTAGTTGCTGCTCAAAAAGCTGTTTCTAGTAAAGTTGCACCAGTTGGTAAATATCACGGTGAAAAGGTCTATCAATTTATTGCATATGGAAAGCGCGATGACTTAAAGAAATTAGTCGATAATCTTCCAAATTGCAAGTTAAGTTGGTGGAATGAGTATGCAGTCGACATTATTTCAAAAGATGGTGGTAAACTAGCTGGCGTTGAGAAGTATCTTAAATTGCAGGGACAAACTTTAACAGATGCCATGGCTTTTGGCGATGGCGAGAATGATTTAGACATGCTAAAGGCTGTTCAACTTGGTATTGCTATGGGCAATGGAGAAGAGCAGGTGAAACAGATTGCTGATTATGTGACTAGCGATATTAATGAAGATGGAATCTATAATGCCTGTAAGCACTATAAGCTGATTTAAAATGGCACTATAACAGCCGACATTTTATCGTATGGCTAACTTTTAACCACTAATAATCTGCTGTGTACAAGTCTGGAACTAAAGGGGTAATTTAAATGAAAATTTCTTCAAAAAATAATTGACATCCAACTTCCTTTTCCCTATACTAGAATATGTTCTGTTAAGGAACTGGTTTGGTAGCTCAGCTGGATAGAGCAACGGTCTTCTAAACCGTGGGTCGTGAGTTCGAATCTCACCCAAATCACTGATATGACGCTCCGTATGGGGCGTCTTTTTTTGTGCAATTTTTTATTTGACCCCCAAATGACCCCCAAGCTGATTTATTTATTGTTTTCTTTAAGCTGATTGAAGATATTGTTAACTTTTGAATTGAGTTTATTTCTATGTTTTTCAAATTCTTCTGCATAAATTTCTTCCGTTGTTTTTGTAGTAGCATGGCCTAATCTTTGGGCAATGTCATAGGTGCTGACGTTTGCACTTAGTAAGATAGCCACTTGAGAGTGACGAAGGGAGTGGAAATGATATCCCTCTCTGTTAATTTTCAAATCTTTAAGGGCATTTTTTAGAGTTCGATTTAAGCTTTTGGAGTTAGGAAAACCTTTTCTTGCTTTTGACCAAAAAACTCTCTCAGGATCGTTAATTTTAAGCTCTGAAATCTTGCTCATTATAAAATCAGGTACACCAATTGGGCGTACTGAAGATTCATTCTTAGTGGGTCCATATTCTTTTTGTGAGTAGACCCAAGAACGTCTAACTTTTAAAGTACTATTTTCAAAATCTAGATCTGACCATTTTAAACCAGCCATTTCGCTTTCACGTAATCCTGTAGCAATTCCAAGTAAAATCATATAGCTACCAGGAAAGTGAGGATTAGAATAGTTATATAAATGATTTAAAAGTTTTTGGATTTCATCATATTCAAGATAATCGACTTTTAAATCTTTTTCTTTATTAAAAGCTAGTTGGATATTTTCTGAAAAATTCCTAGTGATAATTCCATCTTGAATTGCTGACTTAACACAAGTGCGGATAGCTCTATGCAATTTTTTTACTGAATTTTTTGCGTGATTTTCCCCAAATTCATTAATAATTTTTTGATATTTGGAGCGATTTATATTTTTAATTTTGGCAGCTCCTAATAGCTTCCTTATTCTTTTTCCTTCAAGATTGTATTCAATAAGGGTATTAGGGGCGACATTTCCTTTCTTATAGGTCTTAACCCAATCATCATAATAATTTGCAAAAATGGGGTTTTCTGTAACATCTATGCCATCATCTATTTCTACTGCAAGCTTATTATCCGCTTTTTCAGCTTCACGTTTTGTTTTAAAGCCCCGTCTGGTTAGATAATGCCGTTTACCATCAATATCATACCAAGAGCGTTTTACATACCACTTTTTGGATTTTTTATCTTGATAAACTCCCATACTATTCCTTTTCCTTATTTTTTTTTCCTAGCATCTCGACTATTTTTTCAAAGTCTTCATCACAAATATCTTTCTCTTCTCCATAGGGATCGCAAGCGAAAATTCCTAATCTTCTAAGTTTTTCTCGATTGGTCAACATTTTTGTCACCTCCTTTCAGAACACCAGTTCTATTGAGCTGTAAAAATAAAACCAGTGTTAACTGGTCATATTTACTATTTAAGTTTAGTTTGAGATTTAGTGGTTAATTTATCGTTTTCGAATGATAAGGTAGCACTAGCTCCATCGTCTCCCTTAATACCTGTTAGCCACACAGCATTAGTGATTTTTGTTCCTGCAACATTGGCTTCATGTAATCCGTCAGGTTCGCCATACTTGTTAACGATATCTTGGTAAGTAGAACCGTCAGCAATATTGTTAAATTCGCCTAAAGTGATTTTTTCATCACGCTTGCCCCATTTGAAGCCAGTAATTTCTTTTGAGACAACCTTGTTTGAGTCTAAAGTTTGAATTGCTACTGTCACAGCGCCTTTAGTCCAAGTGAGTTGCTTAACCTTAACTCCATTAGATGAGGTAGTGGTAGAAGAAGCAGGATTACCAAGCAATTGTTTTACTTCATCAGTGGTTGATCCACCTTCTCCTTGAGATAAGAAGTTACCAACTTTAATTTGATCGAACTTTCCCCTTAGTTCCTTGTTTTGAGAGATAACTTCGTTCTTTTTCTTTGATTGTTCAGTAGTCTTTTCAGAGTTTCCCTTACTACTGCTATTTGAAGAACAAGCTGATAAAGACAAGCCGAGTAGGGCAAGTCCAGTAGCAGCAACTAAATATTTCTTTTTCATAATATCCTCCTATGAGCTATACCTTAACAATCAGCTTTTAAAGTCGTCAGTATTGGACTATTAAAATAGTAGATCGTTGTTGCTTTTGAATTTTTTAGCAACAACTTTTTTTAATCTTTCTGGAATGCCAAAGTGTAGCATAAACTCTCCAGGATCTTCACAAGTGTAGCCTTGGGAAGAGGCATAGTCCCAAATAAGATTTAAGCCAAACAGATCAGCTTGATCTTCCTTGAAAGCATCATCATTACGATTAAAGGCATCGTGTTCTTGCCAGTCATAATCATGGGCATAGTACATAACTCCCTTATCGCCATTTATATAATGTCCTAATTCGTGAGCAGCCATAAATGGCACTTCTGGTGGATTCCACCAGTTTGTATTAATAATGATGGTTTTTTGTTTAGGAAGATACCTAGAACGAAAATGTCTGTCTTCTAATCGAGATAGTATGTAACTAAGATGATGATCTTCAATTAGGTTACATATATAAATGAGTAAATCATTGTTATACATAGGCGTTACTCGTAATGAGGCTCTCCGTCATTCTTATGTCTTTCAAGGATAGCTTTGATAACGTCCATATCTTCATCTGATACAGGGCGACCGCCGTAGCTAAGAACAACAGGGTCTTTTTCTAGGTCAACGGATTTAGGCTCACTAGTTTTATCTGAACCTAATAAATAATCAGCTGACACATCAAAGTATTCAGCTAGTTTAGCTAAAGCACCGCTTGAAGGCTCAGCTTTCCCATTTTCCCATTTAGTAATAGTTTGTTGAGATACATGTAATAATTTGCTTAGTTCTGTTTGTGAGAGTCTATGAGATGTCCTCAACTCACGTATTCTATCGCCAATCATGCTCTTCAACCTCCGTTTATCAACTATTGTACTTAAATTATAATACTTTATACATATTTTTAACTTGAAAAGTAAAAAAAGTAGTAAAAAGTGTTTACATTATAAACTATGATGTATATAATATATATGTAAGTTGATAAAGGAGTTGATAAAATGAAGCGGGAACTTAAAAGCTTACGAGTTGGAGCTGGGCTTACGCAAGCTGAATTAGCAAAGCGATTAGGCGTTACTAATGTTACAGTTTCAAGGTGGGAGAGAGGAGAAGTAGTTCCAAAGCCCAAGTATATTAAAGCTATGGCAAAATTATTTAATATCAAGGGGCAGGATATTTTTTTAAATTTAATTACTACTAAAGTTTATAAAATTGTTACAAAATAGAAACAAATAGTGATAATAAAGTAGGTGATTAAATGCCTGAGTTAATTAATAAAGATGCTCTCATAGTTATCTTTAAGCCGATTATCAAAGCTTTATTTGATAAGGAAAAGGAAGAAGCAGAGGGCGCAACAATTAACATTGATGAGTTCCGAAAAAAGTATTGCGGAGGTAAAGGTCAAGAGTGGGTAAGGTTGTATGTTTTCGATAAGTTTAAAAAGGAAATTGATTTCGAAAATGGTGGTTTTGTAGTTAACCCACACAACGGCAAGAAAACAATCATTTTTAGAAAAGACGCTAAAAAGTGGATTGAAGAAAACTATCACCGCATTGATTGGAATGCAAGTATTAAGAAAGATTTTGGGAGGTAGAAAAATGATAAAGGTTACAACGGGCGACGTAATTAGACAATTGGTATCAAGAGGCGTATTCGAGTGGAAGAAAGATGCTGAATATCAGATTGGCATCAAAGATGAACAGATTGTTGTTAACAAAGATGGATCGGCTGAAATTGCCTATCTAGGTAACACCTTAGAAAGTGTTATTCAGTTAGCCGATATGTTTAAAAAGGTAGGTACTAAGGAACAGCAAGAGCAAATTAACGCAGCACTTACAGATTTAGTAACGATTGGAGATCGCTGGAATGAAGCGTAAGAAGACAGATTGGCTAGTTGCAATTGTGTGTTCAGAAGTAATTGCAGCAGGGGTTATATGTATCACTATGTTGGGCTATTACTTTTGGAGAATGTTCCTTTAGGAGGTGGAAACAATGGAAAAAGAAACAAAAAAATACAGAGATCCATTTAAAGGTATGAGCTTTAATGGAAACCCTGTATCAAAAGAAGAATATATTGCAGCTTATGAAAGCTACGTTAAGCGTTGTTCTGGTGAAGCCAAAGGTTAGTTCTAGACGAATTAGTCATAAAATCAGAAAATTCACAAACTGAAACTCGAATTGTTTCTTCAAGACATTGTATTTCGTCAAAAATTTTATCAATGCTCAAAGGACTAATCAAAATGATTTCTGTGGGCAAGTGTTGAAACCATTTTGTATCAGGTAAAGTTTCAAGTTTTGTTCGAATAGCTACAGCTAATGGCTCATTATTAGGAGCAATTTCGTAATCAAATGTTACAAGATATTTATGCATAATTAGACCTCCTTTCTTGAGACTAATTATAGCAATAAATTACGTATTTTAAGGAGGTGGAGTAAATGACATTAGAAGCAAGATTAATTAGTAACAGCAACGCATTTTTTGCTAGACAAGATAAGTCACCACTAGCTATTGATGAGTACCAGAAACAATTCGAAATTGCTTTAATGCAACAAAAAAAAGCCGTTACCGACTGCAATCAGTAACGACTAATCAAAGGTTTTATAAATTAAATTACTAAGGAGTATTTTACCACAATGATCGAAATAATGACACCCGCACAGGCTGTTACTTTTAGGGAGCAGCGTTTAAAAGAAGAACAAAGAAGACTAGCAGATCAAGGTATTAGTTCAGCATTTGAAGGCTGGAACTTAGTTACTATCGGCGACAGTGATTGCGACTATTTAAACTTCAAGCATTTTGTTACTACTCAAATTTTCAGCCTAGGAATTGATAACTATATCAGTCGTACAGGCTGGGACAAGAAAGAATTGATCGAATACTTAGCCACTGTTGACCAATACGATGATATTTGGAAAGACGATGTCTTAGATTTCTTCGATGGACTGGAGGGTAACTACTGATGACCTCTAAACATGCCGAATTTGAAAAAGAGTACATGACTTGGCAATACAAGCTTGAAAAAGAAGCCAGTGATTGGAGAAAGAAGATAGCTGCTGAAGCCTTAACTCAAGGATCATATCAACAAGGTATTAACTGGATTAACAAGTTGAAACCGAAAATTGATGATAGTTTTCCTGGAGGAACGTTAGGAGCAGAGATCAATTACTTACGAGAGATTGCAGAAGACGCACGTCAAGACGTGATGAAACAAGCATTATCACAGAAACCTAAGGAGTAACCACTATGACAGAAAAAGTAAAAGTTCCAATTTTAACTCAAATTCAAAATGAATTAAAAGCACCGAAGAGCCAGTATAACAGCTTTGGTAAATATAAGTATCGAAATGCAGAAGATATTGAGCAAGCGTTGAAACCTTTGCTTGCTAAGTATGGAGCAACCCTGACTATTGATGAAGATGTTCGAATGGTTGGAGAACGGATTTACTTTGTTGAAACTGCAAGGTATAAGGACGCAGAACAAGAAGTTAGTGTTCAAGGTTGGGCTAGAGAAGCTTTAAACAAAAAAGGAATGGACGACAGTCAAATTTCAGGAGCTACTAGCTCTTACGCAGTTAAGTATGCCTTAGCTAAATTGTTCCTAATTGATGATACGCAAGATACCGATAGTAATGGTTATCAGAGAAACCAACAACAAGCACCAGTACAGAAGCAAAAGCCAGTAAGGCGACAAGCAGTACCTAGAAAGCCAAAGAAAATGACTAAAGATCAACTTTACGAATATCAAGCTGACTACAACGGGGAAAAGAAGTTCTTAGTTACCATCTACACCGAGTGCGACAAACAAAAGAAGATGGGACTTGATGCTAAGACAAGTGTTCCGATTGAGTGGTGGCACGAAAAGCTAAAGGAAAATTCAGCCGATGGCGAAGCAGTAAGACAGTTCACTGAAATGGCTATAGCTGCTAGCAAGAAAAAACAAGCTAATGGCATTCCTGACTACGCCAAAGATCCAGAAGTTGAAAAAGCAATTGAAGATGCAATTTCTTAGAAAGCGAGTACAAACATGGCAGAAGAATTTACCGGAAGTAGATTATTTCTTAACATTCCCGCAAGTGTAGCCCATGATGAACGAATTAAAAGCGATAAAACGATATTGCTATATGGAGAAGTTCTTTCAATGATTAATGTTACAGGCAGCTTCTATATGAGTAACAAGGCTTTGGCAAAGCGCTTAAGATGCACTCCACAAACTGTAATTAGATGTGTCAGAGAGCTTGAAAAATTAAATTACATAAAAACAACAATAGTCAAAGATGAAAAAACGGGAGCTGTTAAGGGGAGAAAAATTGAATTGCGCCCTGTACCTATTAACACTGATGCTAGGGGGGATGGTAACACTGATGATAGTACCCCCATAACATCTGTGTTAAAAACCCCATATCACTCATGTTATGAGGGGGGTAACACTGATGATACCCAAATAGAACAATATAATAAAACAATTAATAGAACAGAAGAAGATATAGATAAATTGTCGAGTTCAGAGAACGTCGACCCCGAACCAAAACAAAAATCTCAAAAAATACCTTACGAAAAAATTATCGATTACTTAAACAGAAAAACTAATTCACATTATCGACCAACTTCTAAAGCTACTAGACGACTAATTAAAGCTAGATACAACGAGGGTTTTACTGATATTGACTTTAAAAAAGTTATAGACAAGAAGTGTGCTGAATGGCTGCAAGATGGCAACATGGTTCAGTATCTAAGACCTGAAACTCTTTTTGGAACTAAGTTTGAGGCATATCTAAATCAACCAGATACAGGACCTATTCCACGAAGGAATTTTGGAAGTAAGCCCGTTCGAAAGGCTACTGACTGGGAACAGGTTCAACAGCGGATTCAACAACAGCAATCGCAAACAGTACCGAAACTGACAAAAGAAGAACGTAACGCAATTTTTAGAGAGTACGGCAAAATAGGCTAAAGAAATTGAGATTGGAAAAGAGATTAACTCTTGCCGATGTACAAGCTAAAACCAACATTGATTTTAGAATTTTAGAAAATTTCGAAAAAGGATTGGAAAATGGAGTACATAACTCTTTAGCAATTTGGCAAAAGTTAGCTAACTTTTTAGAAGTTCCAGTTGAGTACCTAATGGGATTAAACGACGATAGCAAGACATTAACTGTTAACGACTTGAACCCAGCCAAAGAAGATGCTTACGAGCGTATTACGGATATGCTATGCGAAGATGAGGACGATGAAGATGAATAACGAATTAATCAAAGTAACGGTCAAGAATGACCAACAGCTAGTTAGTGCAAGAGAGCTATATAAAGGACTAGGTATCAAGCGAAGATTTTCCGCTTGGTGGGAACAGAACAGCAATGGTTTTGAAGAAAATTCAGATTTTACCAGTGTACTTATAAGTACGGAGGTTCAAAACAACGGTGGTGTGCAAGCTAGAGAGCTTCAAGATTATGCTCTCACGATTGATATGGCTAAGCAACTTTGTCTTTTAAGCAGAACCAAAAAGGGTAAAGAATACCGGGAATATTTAATCAAAATCGAAAAGAAGTGGAATGATCCACAGAATGTTGTTCAACGTGCTATGGATATTCTGCACAGCGAAAACTTGCAACTTAAGTTGGAAAACAAGAGCCTAAGTAGACAACTAGAGGAGAGTAACAAGAAAGCTAGTTATTTAGATGTCATTCTTGGAACTACTGATGCAATGGTTACTACTCAAATTGCTATGGATTATGGTTACAGTGCGATTAAGTTCAACAAATTGCTACACCAGCTAGGAATCCAGCATAAAGTCAACGGTCAATGGATCTTATATAAGGCATACATGGGCAAGAAATACACAACAACGAAACTTCGCACATACACCGACAAGCACGGTAAGGATCATGCTAAGCCACTTACTGCTTGGACTCAAAAGGGTAGGCGCTTAATTTATGACATTTTGAAAGAAAACGATGTCCTACCGTTGATTGAAAGAGAGGACATTGCTTAATGCTTGAAGAAAATCACGATTTAAAAAAGATTATCGAAGACGCTAAACAGTACCGATGGTACGCAGTTCCTGATATGTACATGGTTGAAATATTAGACACTACAGGACGATCAGCTGGATTTGTTCAGTCAATTTTCATAGACAAGAAAGAAGCCAATGAGGTTGCTAAGGTGCTTCATGGTGTGGTTAGAGAAGTAGTTGGAGGTTAAGCAAATGGAAGTTATAGATAAGCGAGGAAATAAGCAAGCTAATGATTGGCAAGTTGGAGATGTGATTTGCTACTGGAATAAGCCTGATAAAAAGTATTACGGCTTAATTTGTGAAATAAAGCTCCCTACTGATAGCGGGTTTGGAGTAATAGATTTAGAAAATAAAACAGAATCATTAGTTTCCTTTACCTTTCCTTTAATTGATGATTTACAGCATCTTGTCAGAAGCGAATATCGTCATGTTGAAAAAGTAAACGCAAAGCTGGTGATCGAATGAAGACTAGAAAGGATCAAAAGAAATGCCCATATTGCCAAGGTAATGAGCCACTAGTAAATTTTGATGATACACCAATACAAATTTACATAGGTTTCAATGAGGATTCAGCTTTATCGGTTGATGTGGATTCTGCAATTTACAATTTAACTTTTGAAATTCAAGCAATTTATTGCCCAATATGTGGACGGAGATTGAGAAATGACTATGACTAAACAACAAGAGAAATGCCCATACTGTCAGGGTGTAAAAAGAATTAGAGATGATCTAGTTAATTATACTTTCAGACATATCTTGCAAATTCAAAATGGTGATGAATTATGGTCAACAGTGATTACCAATAAGAACGAATATAGAACCATGGCTTACATTGAATACTGTCCTAAATGCGGGAGAAATTTAAGGGATGAAAAAGAGCGAGCAGTTAAGCCTTGATGAGGGCTGTTATGAATTCAAGGACACCAACGTATTAAATCGAATTAACAAAGTAAAAAGTCTCATCTCAGAAATAAAAAAGCATAATATGCTTACTCCTGAAGATTATCAAGAGATGCTTGATCTGACAGACGATTTAGAAGATGTGATAAGTGATTTATTTGATTACTTATTACTTACTCGAACTCAAATGTTTTGAAGGATTGGAGAGTTAAGCAATGAGCAAAGAAAAATGTCCGTATTGTCATCATGGAGAGCAACGTTTCATCAAGCCTCTAATTAGATATACCGGAGAAACTGGCGATATGGGTGAGATGGACTACCACGAAGCAGCATTAGATATTGAACACAATCAGCTTTATATTCAGGGGTATGTCCTTAACTTAGGTGAGTACTGCTTTGAAACTGATGCAAATTATTGTCCTAAGTGTGGAAGAAAGTTAGAAAAATGAAGGATTTACTCCGATTCTAGGCGACAAAAGAAGCAAGACAAAATGGACTGTATTTATTAAACCGGTGGAGATCAAATGAGAGTAGAGTTTACGATTGAAGGACCGCCAGTAGGTAAAGCTCGACCTAGGGTTACTAGGACAGGCACTTTTAATCCGCCTAAAAGCGATCACTATGAAAAATTAGTAAGATATACAGCAATTAATAGTTTTAATGGATGCTTTGAATTAGATGAACCTTTAGACGTCAAAATAGTGGCATATTTTGAAATTCCCAAGAGCTGGAGCAAGAAGCGCAAAGCTCGTTGCTTAGCTAATCAGGAATTGCCTATTAAGACTCCTGACGCTGATAATATCGCCAAAATAATACTGGACGGTATGAACCCAAAAAGGAAGTTAAACAAACAACTTAAAAAGATGGTTGAAGTAATGCAGGGTGTATACAAAGACGACAGGCAAGTTACTAAATTGCTAGTTGTGAAGAGATATGCCGAGCGTCCTAGGGTCGAAGTGAGAATCAAGAGAGATATGGGTGATTAGATGAAGCATAGCGCAGAATTAATCGCTGTAGCAGTAATATTAATTTGCTTAGGCACAGTCGGATTTGTCGTGTTTGCCCTATGAGTGATCTTAAATATCAAAAATGCGAATGGTATCACGTACAGGAAGACGGAACACTTAAGCCTGTAGATTATGAAAAAGAAATTCAAAAATATTACCGTAACTGGAATAGGTTTTTGAGATTAATTGAGGTAAAGAAATGAATAGATTAAGAGAATTGAGAATAGCTAATAATATTAGCCAAGCTGAATTAGGTAATAAGGTAAATGCAAGCAATCAAGCTATTAGTGCATATGAGAGCGGATTTAGAAACCCAAAACCTGAAACTTGGCAAGCATTAGCAGACTACTTCAATGTTTCAGTTCCTTATTTACAAGGGAAAATTTTATTTGTAGATCTTTCAGAGAACGAACAAGAAATTTTTACCGATGTTCTAGATGTACTTGTTTCCACGCCTTACAATAAGGTAATTCATGTTTTAGAGGCATTACTGAACAGTTTTAAAGAATGCTATTTTGAAGAGAATACTAGAAATTTTAAGGATATTGACAATCCAACTTTGGAAGATATGGAACATGAGTACAAGGCAGAAGAGCTGCTTCCATTGATTGAGCATGAAATCAAAGTGAGGTCTAAAGATGGACGAGACCAGAAATGAACTAGAGGTAGGCAACGAAACAATGGTCATGATGTACTTGAATATTTTGAAATATGCTAAGCATCATTGTTCTGACGACGAAGATCCTTATGAAATTACTGACCGAGTATTTACTGATGCGTTAGTAGCGAATAATAAAAACAATTAGAAGACGAGAGGGAGTGTAAGTGTGGTTCAGATGAATTTAGGGCTGATGCCTGATAGAAAGTTAACTGCTAAGAAAGTAAAAAAATTTTTGGTGGTTGATTTTCAGCAATATTTAGACTTAGCGGGTATGCATCGTAATCAACTTACCAGTCCTCAACTGTCATTAGCTCCTGGTTCTACTAATAAAAATAATATTGAAAACAATTTTATTGAGGATACGCAAAGAGACATAGATATTGCAGATCCAGCAAGAATTGTTTGTGCAGCTGTGTATAGAACTATGGAGGATTGTACTGATACCGAAGATAAGCCGTACAAAAGAATATTAATTGATACATATATTAAAAAATTGCGAGTTTTTGAAGTTGCAGCTAACACTTCATTATCTACTAGCTCTGTCGATAAAAAGAAAATTGATGCACAAGTTCAGTTTGCCAATCGTTGGTTACATTGGGCAGATTTTTATGGATTAGAAGATTATCCTGATTTTAGAGTTATGAAAAAAGTGGGATAGATTAAAATTGTTACGTTTTTTGTATGTTTTATTTATGTTCTTGAGAGGTTGTTTAGATGTTAAATTGTTATTGTCGAAAGATTAGGTGGTATGATCTTTCGATAACACCTCAACGATGCTATGAGTGCAGTTTTTCGAAGTCAAAAAAATACTCCTTTCGAAATTAATACAGAAGATCTTAATTTGTTTCGGTAAGTAACGAATTAAAGTAACCGTTCTTGGTAGACGTTAGCAGTTGTTCGATCCGACTGGCGGTTATAGCCTGAGATTAGTCAGGCTATAAACATTCCTCTAAATGAATTTTTTTGGTTTTTGGCTTACAATTCTTTTATTTTTTACTTTTTCTTAACTTTTTATATTTGGCTCAGGCAATTGGGTTCGAATCCTGATTGCTTGATAACCTAGGCGGTAGTCCATTGTTGATTATTGTATATAATAGTTTGCCTAGGGAGATCCTATGCCATGACCCTCAACGGTTTCGAGGAGAGCGTGGGAAGAGCTGGGTAGTTGTTGGCTGGACCGCAGCAGCAACTGCCGTGGGTAGAGTGGCACAATTTGGAAAATTAGAAAGAAAAGAGGAATTCTCTTTCACAACTATGTAGCGGGGTTCAATTCCTCGCCTGCCCATTGCCTGTCGGAAAGCAGGCGTAAAAATAATATTATTCAGATCACGAATATATTTTGTTTGTCTGATTTTAATTTACAGAATTGCATCTGGTTTAGCTCTGTACCTAACAGAGCATTCTAGGACTATAGCCAAATTGGTAAGGCATCAGGTTTTGATCCTGTGTATTGTTGGTTCGAGCCCAGCTAGTCCTATAGATTAGCTCGTTTTTTGTTTTATAGTGTTTATTTCAAGGAATAGGAGTTAAGTATGAAAGTTGAGACAGTTTCAATTAATAAGATTAAACCTTATGAGAACAACCCTAGAAATAATGATGATGCAGTTGACGCTGTAGCTAATTCTATTAAGGAATTTGGCTGGCAACAGCCCATAGTTGTCGATAATGGGGGGGGTAATCATAGCTGGTCATACACGGTACAAGGCTGCTAAGAAATTGGGCTATAAAGAAGTTCCAATTGTGGTTGCAGATAGCTTCGATTACTGGCAAAGGTTTAATAACTGTGAACCTATTGTTGATCTTCATAAATATAAGTAAGGGTACTTTGAAGGTATAATTATGGTACTTCAATAGTCTTTAGGTATGGTTAAATATATATTGTGAGTTAATGAAAATTAATTCACCGCATTAATAGAATTCCTCTCTATATTTATGTATTTAACATTTAGGCTATTGCTCTGTGTTAGCTGCGCATACATGCATTCTTTAAGAATGTCCTTTAAGAGCATAATTATGATTAGCTTTAGTTTTGAAATGCTTAGTTTTAAGCCACTAAGGCTAATCTTTATAGCAACTTAGTTCAATGGGAGAACAAAGCGTGTACAGTTAAACAATGTGCTTGAGAAGGTGGTTCGATTCCATCAGTTGCCATTGCTGGAACGTCCGGCTAAGTTTATATTCATCTCAGAAAGTCAACTCTATTTTTACAGAGTTGCTTTTTTTATAATTATTTTTGAGGTGATAATGAATGAAGCAGAATGACCTGTATTCATCAAAAGCAAAATGGAAAGATAACAGCGTAGTAGCAACTTCCTATATTTGCGGATACTGCAGCAATCTAGTTACTAGTGAGAGAGGAATGGCGCTAGAACTTCCAGCTAAAGTGGATGGAGAATTTTATGAGACAGAAGAAGCAGGTGTTTATATTTGTCCACACTGTCATTTTCCTACCTTTATTTTGTTAGGAGATCAAATTCCAGGGAATCGGGTTGGAACTTCTGTAAAATCAGTTTCGAAAGATGTGAATGATGTATATGAAGAAGCTAGAAGTTGCTATGCAGCTAATGCATATACAGGTACAGTATTGTTATGCAGAAAACTATTGATGCATGTAGCTGTAGACTTAGGTGCTGACGACAATCTTAAATTTATTGAGTATGTAAACTATTTAAATGATAAACATTTTGTTAGCGTTAAGAGTCATAACTGGGTTGATCAAATTAGAAAGTATGGTAATGAGGCAACTCATAAATTAGAAGTCAATTCTCAACAAGACGCACAAATGATTTTAAAATTTTGCGAAATGTTGTTAAAAATGAATTATGAATACCCTTTAGAAATAACTAATTTGAATAGCGAGAAAAATTAAGTCAGCATAAGCTGGCTTTTTATTTTACGTAAATTAAGGTGGTGGTGAAATGTTTTGGAATGGAAGTTAACCGCTAAACAGAGATTATTCTGTGATGAGTACATTAAGTCTGGAAATGCTAAAGATGCAGCAATTAAGGCGGGATATTCTCCAAGAACAGCGTATTCAATTGGTAATGAAAACCTGAATAAACCTGAACTGAAAGCTTATATTGACGCTAAAATGGCTGAAATTGAGTCACATAAGATTGCTGATGCTAAGGAAGTGTTGGAATTCTACACGAAAGTACTCCGAGATGAAGTTGTTGAAGAAGTTCCAATGTCTACTGCCGATGATGTGGTTGTAATCAAAAAGAAGCCTTCTTTCAAGGACAAAATTACAGCTTCAAAAGAAATTATGAAGCGATATCCATTAGTTGATCCTATTGAGAAACAAAAACTTCAAAAACTTATTGCAGATACTCGTATATCGGAAGCCAAGGCTACAGTTGCTGAACGTTTAGGTAGTGAAAACACTGAACAACTTGATGATTTAATTAATAAACTTGTAGGAGAAGAAAAGAAAGATGGGACTAGATCAGATCCTAACTCATAAACAAAAACAAGTGCTTCATTCATATTTACATGATGATTGGAAAATTATGATCTTATCCGGTGCTTTCAGAGCTGGTAAAACAGTAATGAATAATTATATCTTTGTGATGGAGCTAAAACGTATTGCTAAGCTTGCCAAGAGTAGAAAAGATCCACATCCTCAATATATTTTGGCAGGGTATAGTTCTAATTCCATTTACACTAACGTTATCAGTGCGATTGAATCATATTTTGGAATTACCATGAAAACTGATAGACATGGACATTATCATTTGTTTGGAGTAGATATAGTGCCATCTTACACAGGATCAATCCGTGGGGTTGGGTCAATTCGTGGTATGACAAGTTATGGTGCTTATATAAATGAAGCGAGTTTAGCTACTCATGACGTATTTCAAGAAATACTGCAACGTTGTTCTATTGAAGGAGCGCGTATTATTTGTGATACAAACCCTGATATACCAACGCATTGGTTAAAAACAGATTATATTGATAATCCAGATCCTAAAGCACGTATTAAATCTTTTACTTTTACTATTGATGACAATACTTTTTTATCAAAGGATTATGTCGAATCAATTAAAGCGGCGACTCCTAAAGGGATGTTTTATGATCGTGGTATTTTAGGTCAATGGGTTACAGGTGACGGTATTGTTTATAGAGATTTTGATAAAGACAAAATGGTTATCTCTAGGGAACAAGTTCCAGATGATTTAGAGTATTACGTTGGCGTTGACTGGGGTTATGAACACCCTAATCCAATCATTCTTCTTGGTGATGATAAGGACGGTAATACGTATGTGCTAGCTGACTACACACAGAAACATAAATTTATTGATTATTGGGTAAGGATTGCGAAGAACTTGCAGGCAAGTTTTGGACGCAACCTTATTTTTTATGCTGATTCTGCCCGTCCTGATAACGTAAATGAATTTCAATCCAATGGTATTAACTGTATAAACGCCAATAAGAATATCATGCCGGGAATTGAGTGTGTGGCTAGAAAAATGCGTATTGGTCAATTTTATGTGGTTGATACAGCAGCAAGTGGGTTGCTAGAAGAAATTTATCAGTATGCTTGGGACGATAAAACTGGTTTGCCACTCAAAGAAAATGATGTACGACACAATGACCGACTAGATGCTATTAGATATGCAATTTACAGTAGAAACAAGAAAGGAGGTTTCATACCTTGGAATTAGATGCTTTAAAAAAATTAATTCAAAACACTTCTTCTAGTCGTTCCAAAATGATTAATGATTATAAAAAATCAGTTAATTATTATGAAAACAAAACTGATATCACTACTAGAAATGACGGTAAGCCCAAACTTAACAAAGAAGGCAAAAAAGATCCTTTAAGAAGTGCTGATAATCGTATTCCATCTAACTTCTATCAACTTTTAGTAGATCAAGAAGCAGGATATGTTGCGTCTGTTTTTCCTGACATTGATGTAGGAAAAGATACGGATAACCAGAAGATCCTTGATGTATTAGGCGATGATCGTGCTTTAACTTTAAACGGGTTATTAGTAGATAGTTCTAATGCAGGTAGAGCTTGGCTACATTATTGGATTGATGAAGACAATAATTTTAGGTATGGCATTATTCAACCTGACCAGATTACACCAGTTTACGCAACGACCTTAGATAATAAGTTGCTAGGTGTACTTAGAAGTTATAAGCAGTTAGATCCAGAAGTTGGTAAGTACTTCACAGTTCATGAATATTGGACGGATAAGGAAGCTCAATTCTTTAAGACAAGTACAACCAATAGCGAAATCATTGAACCGTACAACATCATTACGTCTTACGATTTAAGTGCAGGATATGAAACGGGGCAATCAAATACACTGAAACATAGTTTTGGTCGTGTTCCTTTTATCGAATTTCCAAAAAATAAATACAGATTGCCTGAATTAAATAAATATAAAGGCTTAATTGATGCTTACGATGATATCTACAATGGATTTATCAATGATTTAGACGATGTTCAAACTGTAATCCTTGTCTTAACTAACTATGGTGGGGCAAGCTTAAAGGATTTTATGAATGATCTTAAAAAGTATAAGTCCATTAAGATTAATAACGCTGGTAATGGCGATAAAAGTGGTGTTGATAAGCTTCAAATTGATATCCCAGTAGAAGCTCGTGATGACGCTCTTAAAATTACTAGAGATAATATCTTCTTGTTTGGTCAAGGAATTGATCCAGCTAACTTTGAAAGTAGCAACGCAAGTGGTGTAGCAATCAAAATGCTATATTCTCACTTGGAATTGAAAGCAGCTAAGACGCAGACCTACTTTGAACATGCAATTAACGAACTTGTTCGGGCAATTATGCGATATCTTAACTTTTCAGATGCTGACAAGCGCCATATATCACAACATTGGACGAGGACTAAGGTAGAGGATAGCTTAACTAAGGCTCAAATCGTCTCTACAGTAGCAAACTACAGTTCAAAGGAAGCAGTTGCTAAAGCTAATCCCATTGTCGATGATTGGCAACAGGAACTAAAGGACTTAGCCAAAGATAGACAAGAAAATGATCCCTATGCTGAAGATTTAAACGGCACAGGCGTACAAAATAACAATGAAGAGTAGTGAATACTGGAAAAAACGTGCTTTATTTGCTAAAAAGAAGCAACTAGAAGCATCAGCAGATTATGAAACTGCTATGCAGTCACGTCTAAGAAATTTAGAGCATGATATCGAAAAAGAAGCACTAAGTTACCTCCAAAGATATGCTAATGAAAACAATGTTGGTTTAAAGCAAGCTGCTAGCGTCTTAGGAAACATCAACTCAACTAAGTGGTCTATGACCCTGGAAGAGTTTGAACGCAAAGCAAAAGCGGGTGGTTATGAGAAAGAGCTAAATGCTGAATACTACAAAAGCCGTATTTTTAGACTTCAACAACTGCATGAACAAATGGTTGAGTTTTCTAAGAAATATGGCATGGCTGAACAGTTAAGAATGCAAAAAGGTTTGGCTAAACAATATCAGAATAGTTACTATTTAGATGCTTACAATAAGTATCGTGCTACTGGTCAATTAGATATCAAGCTAAATCACTTTAACGAACAACAACTAGAGAATATCGTCTATCGACCTTGGAAAGGCAGTGATTTCAGTAAGCGTATTTGGAAAGAATACACGGAAATCTTGCCTGATGAGCTAACCGATGCACTTTTAAGAGGCACTTTGTTTGGTTACTCTTCAAGTAAAGTCATTAGAATGATGCGAGACAGATTTCAAAAGGTTTCTGAAAGAGATCTCCATAGATTAGTTATCACTGAGATGGGGCATGCAGCAGAAGAAGCTACAGCCCAATTCTATAAAGACAGTAATATTGAACAGTACCAGTACTTAGCAACATTAGAAAGTCATACTTGTGACCAATGCGCTCACTTAGATGAGCGCATTTTTAATGTAAAAGATAAAAGAGAGGGCATTAATTATCCGTTAATTCATCCCTATTGTAGATGTACCACAGTTCCATATGACAAGAATTTACCAGATATTGAAACACGGTGGAGTCGTGATCCTAAAACTGGTAAGGGTACTTATGTGAGTGATATGTCTTACAATGAATGGCTTAAAACTATTAGAGAGAACAATGTAAACCAATATCTTGAAGAACGTAGTATTGAGCGCGGAAGACTTAAGAGTAGCAAAAATAAAATGCTTTCAGGTGCCTATCATAATGGTACTAATTCAGTAGATTTGGAATATATTAAATCTGATGAATATAAAAAGAAATTTGCAAATATTTCAAGCAATAAGAAGTTAAATTCTCAGATTTATAAGTATGCTAAGGCTATGTTAATTAATAGAAATGGTACTGATCATGAAGATAGTTATATTCTTGATACTGAAGGAAATTTGGTAAATAGAACCTTAAGTAAAAAGAATGAGTTATTGCAAGTATCATTATCTAATGAAGCTTTAAAACATATTCACAATGATTTTGAACCAGGTGAATTAATTGGAATTCATAACCACCCCACTAACATTGGACCTAGTGGTAGTGATTATGCGACAGCGAATAGTAGGAAATATAAATTTGGTGTAATTATTGCCCATAATGGTGAGATTTATAAGTACAGTTTTAAATCCGATGCTCATATTTTGAGCTTTGCTATAGACAGAACTATTGATGAACTACGAAATTCACCGTATAATTATAGTGAAACCGAAATTATGAAAGAATTGAACAAAAGATTTAAGGAGGCTGGATTAAGATGCGAGAAGATAGAAAAAGAGAAATAATTGATTATGTAAATGAATTAATTAAAACTCCTGGAACGGATGATGTAACTATTCCAGCCTTTGAAAAGGCTTTTACAAAGGAAGAACACGATTTCTTTATGAAGCTATTATGGGAAAAGCAAGAAGAGCTAAACCAAGGATTGATTACTGTTCCAGAGCCATTAGTAGGTTAGATTAAAAAAGAATAATTAAATAAGAGAACTGTTGAATCCTCAATAGCTCTCTTTTATTTTGACCTGAGTAAGTCGTAAAACTGCTCTTTTTGTATGCCCTTATGAGAGGCGAACTCGTATAAAACGTGTGAAAGGATAGAACAACAATGAAAAGAAAACAATTAGAAGAGCTTGGATTACAAGAAGAGCAGATTAAAAAGATTATGGATTTAAACGGCGCTGATATTGAGAAAGCTAAGGGCGAATCATCTGACCTGCAGGCAGAAAATGAAGCTCTTAAGTCTCAAATGAGCGAAAGAGACAAAGATTTAAAGAAGTTACGCAGCCAAGTTAAAGATAACGAAAATTTAACGGCACAATTTAACGATTTGAAGAAGAAGTATGACAAGGATACGGCTGACCTTACTCAAAAACTTGCTACTAATCGTTTAAATAGTGCAATTGACCAATCATTAAGCAAAGCTAACGCTCGTAACAACAAGGCAATTAAAGGTCTTTTGAACATGGACGAAATTAAGCTTGATGATGATGGCAACTTAACTGGCTTAGACGAACAAATTAAATCTTTACAAAAATCTGATAGTTATTTGTTTGATGCAGGTAGCAAACAAGATTACCAGCCAAATAATGGGAAACCTGCTAATGTTGATCCGGTTCAAGCAATGGTTGATATTTTTAAAGGAGACGTAAAGAATGGCAATTAATTATGCTGATAAATATCAAGAAGCAGTTATTGATGGATTTTATCCAAACGCTTTGTATTCAAGCGCTTTATGGCAATCACCATCTAACAAGACAATTAACTTTTTAGATGCAAAACATATCAAAGTTCCACGTTTATCAATTTTATCTGGAAGACAAAACCGTGATAGACGTACTATTACACAACCAGCAGCAAACTATTCATTAGATTACGATGTTTACGAATTGACTAATGAACGTTACTGGAGTACTTTGGTTGATCCATCAGATATTGACGAAAGTAATCAATTATTATCAATCGCTAATATTACTAGACAATACAACTTAGATAGTAAGATGCCTGAAAAAGACAGAGAGATGTTTTCTAAGTTATTCAGTCAACGTCAAGCTGCCAATACTGCCGAAGGATTGGACCAAAATGCTGGTATCCATTCTGAAAGTTTGGACGCAACAAACGTCTTAAAAGCTTACGATCAAATGATGCGTAACTTTGACCGTGCAAGAATTCCAGTTCAAGGACGTATTCTATATGTTGATACTGGTACGTATTACATGCTCAAAGAAGCAGAAGCAGTTAATAGAACAATCATCGTAGGCGATCCACAAAACATTAATCGTTCTGTGCGTTCACTTGATGAAGTCACTGTTGTTGCTGTACCAGAAGATTTATTCCAAACTAAATTCGACTTTACCAATGGTTCTAAAACTGTTACTGATGCTAAACAAATTAAGATGATGCTTATTTACAACGGTGTTCAAATTTCACCTGAAAAGTATGACTTTGTTGGGTTGGATGCACCGGCAGCCGCAAACTCTGGTAACTGGTTATACTACGAACAAAGTTACGACGATGTTCTTTTACTTAAGCCAAAATTCAGAGGTGTTGAGTTCTTTATTGCCGAAAAAGACGCAGACGGTAGCGCTAATCCATCTGAACGTACTAAAACAGTAGAAGCAGATGCTAAACCAAACGCAAATAATACCGTGGAAGAGATTAAGGCTTACTTAGACAAAAAGAGCATTGATTACACTGGTAAGACAAAGAAAGAAGACCTATTAGCTTTAGTAAAGTAGGTGGTTAGATGAATAGATATCCACGCTTTGATGAGATTAAAAAGAATTTAGTGGATTTTTTGCCAAATACTGATAATATGCCAAATTACGATAGCGTATTGGAATTTACTTTAGACAAGGTTATTTCAGACATTTCTATTTACACCAATATTCCAATTTTAGAGCTACCAGAGGAACTTGAACCGACTATGTTAGGACTAGCAGTACAAACTATTGACACTCATCAATGGCTCGTACCAAAAGACAAGCAAGTAGGGAATGTTCAATCCTTATCAGAGGGCGATACGTCTGTTTCTTTTAGGTCTCCAAGTGATATTTATTCAGCATTACAAGCTACTAATACGATTACGGATAACTATGTATTGTTACTCAATAATTTTAGAAGGTTGCCAGCAGAATGAATTACTTTAATGGTTTAAAAAATGCACTTCCTAGGCTCTGGAATGACCGAGTTAGGATAGTTGGTACTCAACCAGTAAAAAAGGGTTATATCACCAATAATGAAGATGTAACTATTGTGGAAGATGAGCCAGCTAAGGTTATCTTAAAGGGACAATCTCCAAGTGAACAATCATTCTTTGGTACTGATGAATACGATGCGAAATTAATTATCCGAAATGGCATAAAAATCCCTGCTGGGGCTGATATTTATGTAACTGATGTAAATGGTCAAAAGACTAAATATAAGCGTGCTAGTAAAGGATATAGTGGCTATTTTAGCCACCAAGAAGTAGCTATGGTTAGGAGTGAAAAAGCATGAGTTTAGGTCATGTTGATGACTCTCAATTTCAGCAATTTGCTAGTAGAGTGAGACAGAAAATTGATAGTGGCTATGTAAAACAAGAGCTTGGAAAGAGTTCTAAGCGTATTGGTATACAATCACTACGAATTTTGAAAGCAAATACCCCTGTAAAGCAAGGTAACCTACGTAGATCATGGACGGCAGAAGGACCGAGCTATGGTGGCGGTGGTTGGACGATCAAATTAATTAACAATGCTGAATATGCTTCTTACGTTGAAAGCGGTCACAGGCAGACACCTGGAAGATATGTACCAGTACTGAAAAAGCGCCTGGTTAGAGATTGGGTGCCTGGTCAGTTTTACATGAAGAAATCTATTCCACAAATTCAAAGACAGTTGCCACAGTTGGTAACAGAGGATCTGTGGGGGTTAAAGGACTTGTTTGAATGACAATAGTTGAAAGAATAGCTAAGCGAATATCAGAGATATTTCCTGATGTGACAATTTATTCAGAAAAACAGAAAAGCGGTTTTCAAGTGCCGTCATTTTATATCAGTAAGATAATGACAGTCACTAAGAGTCGCTTTTTTGATATTCAAGATAGAAGCTTGTCTTACTCAATAACATATTTTGCTAATCCAGATCGACCTAATGCTGATATGGAAGAAGTAGAGCAAAAATTACTGAATAATTTTACAAGATTAGATGATTATGCAACTGTTAGAAACCGAGAAACGACTATCAACCAAGATGATGAAACTTTAGTAATGAGTTTTGATTTGAGGTTAGAGATGTATCCGGTTCAAGACGGTGGAAAGCTAGAAAGGATTGAAGTTAATGGCGGACTCAAAGAAGACGGAAGCCCAAGCAACGATCAAGGCAACCGTTAAAATTGACAATCCGAAATTTACTAAAAGGGCGCTAGTTGCAAATAAAGAATTTTCTCCGATTGAGAGAGACGCTTTAAAACTGGCTTTAAATGATGATAAGGAATATACAATCGCAGAAGTTAAAGAAGCGGTTGAAAAATTTAAGGAGGGATATTAATGGCAGGCGGAACTTGGAAAGCTCAAGATAAGCGCAGACCTGGCGCTTATATCAATGTCGTAGGTAATGGTCAAAGAGAAGCAGCTTCTTCTCTAGGTAGAGTGTTGTTAATTCGTGATAAAGGCTTAGGCTGGGGCAAGAATGGTGTCATTGAAGTAGAAGCTAACAGTGATTTCACTAAGACATTAGGTACTACTTTAGATGATCCATCTCTTACAGCTTTAAAGGAAACACTAAAAGGTGCTTCTAAAGTGCTTGTTCTTAACCCCAATGAGGGTACAGCAGCGACTTTGACTAAAGAAGGACTGCCTTGGACTGTTACTGCAAATTATCCAGGTGAAAAGGGTAATCAAATTACAGTGAGTGTTGAAGTTAGTCCAGCTGATCAGAATGCGGCTACTGTATCAACTATCTTTGGTACTAAGTTGGTTGATGAACAATCAATCAAGTTCAATGAATTAGATAAGTTCAAGGGCAATGATTACATCACTGCAAAAGTAGTCGAAGAGGGGAGTTCAAAGCCTACTGCATTCACTAATGTTTCAGGCGCTTTGACTGGTGGAGCTACCACAGAGCCTAAGAAAGTTGAAAGCTTATTGAATGACGCTTTAGAAAATGAAGAGTACGCAGTTGTTACTACTGCTGGCTTTGAACCATCAAGCAACATGAACAAGTTGGTTGTGGAAGCAGTTAAGCGTCTCCGTGAAAATGAAGGTTGCAAGGTTAGAGGTGTAATTCCTACTGATGCAGATACTACTTATAACTATGAGGGTATTTCAACCGTTGTGAATGGTTACACTTTAAGCGATGGTACTAATGTAGATGTTAAAGATGCAACTGGTTACTTCGCTGGTATTTCCGCTTCTGCTGATGTAGCAACTTCTTTAACTTATTTTGAAGTTGAAGATGCTGTTTCAGCATATCCAAAACTTGATAATGAAAAGACAATTAAGGCTCTTGATGCTGGGCAAATTGTGTTCACTACACGTCCTGGCCAAAGAGTAGTAATTGAACAAGATATCAATTCATTACACAAGTTTACAGCTGAAAAGCCACAATCATTCTCTAAAAATAGAGTAATGAGAACTTTAGACGAGATTGCTACTGACACTGAAAATACTTTTGAAAGAACTTATTTAGGCAAAGCCGGTAACAATGCAGCTGGTCGTGATCTCTTTAAGGCAGACAGAATCGCTTACTTAATGGGTTTACAAAATAGAAATATCATTCAAAGCTTCAAGAACACTGATGTCACAATAGAAGCAGGGAATGATACTGACTCTATCGTTGTTAACTTGGCAGTTACTCCAGTTGATGCAATGGAAAAACTTTACATGACAATGGTAGTTAGATAGGGGGAACGTAAATGGCAGCAATTGATGAGTTTTTAAATGGTCGAGATACTATTTCAACCAAAGATGCTACTTTATCAATCAAAATTAATGGCAACATTATTAAGATGATTGAATGTGATAAGTTCACAGCTAAGCTTGAAAAGAACAAGGAAGACGTCCAAACCTTAGGTTCTCACTGGAAGAGAAAGAAAACTACTTCTGTTGAAGGTACGGGAACTTTAGGTGGTTACTTGGTTAACTCAAACTGGATTAAGTACGGTATTCCTTATACTCAAGATGGTGGGGATTTGTATTTTGATGCAACTTTGACTATCCATGATCCAACTTCAAGAGCTGGTAAGCAAGTGGTGCAATTAACAGATGTCAACTTGGACGATATTCCAATTGCCGATTTTGAAGCTGATGACGGCGTAATGGAATGGGAAAGTGATTTTACTTTTGAAGGCGTCAACTTAGTCCAAGCATTTGACGGAATTAATTAAGGAGTATTTAAATGGCTGAAAGTGTTGAAGATTTTTTATTTGAAAATGTTGGTAGTCCAGTAGAAGAAAAAGAAATTAAGTTAGAAAGATTTAAGTCTCCATTTAAGATTAAATCTTTAACCGCTGATGAAGTATCAGAACTTCGAAAGCAAGCAACTAAACGAGTTCTCAACCGTAAGACACATAGATACGAACAAGCAACTGATGAAAATCAGTTCCAAGACTTAGTTGTAGCAGAAGCTGTTGTTTCTCCTAACTTAAACAGTGAAAAGCTGCAAACTTCATGGGGCTGTATTGCTAAGCCGGAAGAAGTTTTAAAGAAAATGCTTAAAGTTGGTGAATACACCGAGCTATCACAGGCAATTATGGACTTATCAGGTCTTAACGATGATGACAGTTCAGAAGACTTGGTTGAAGAAGCAAAAAACTAATAAATGAGTCTGTTGGCGATTTTAACATTTACCATTATGTTCTTAATGAATATCATTGGACGCCTAAGCAATGGGCGGAGATGTCAAGACGGGAGCAGGCTTTAGTCGTTGCTTCTATTGAAGTACGGCAAAAATACGAAAAAGAAGAAGAGAGAAAAGCAAAAAGAAAGGCTAGGTCTAAGCATATTTAAGGCTTAGCCTCTTTTTTTGCATTTGGGAAAGAAAGGAGGTAGTAAATGAGTACGATTAGTACCACTGTGAAAATTAATGATGCTTTCAGTAACCCATTAGATCGTTTATCTAGTGGTTTGCAAAAAGCTCAAAGTGGTATGAGTAGATTGAAAGAAGCTATTTCTGGCGGTTCTAGTGGCGGTGGCAGCATGTTCAAGTCAATGGTTGGCGGTACTGTTGTTGGCGGAGCAATCAACAAAGGTATGGAACTTGCTAGTACTGGAATTCGCTCTATGATTGGAGAATTAAATGAAGCTCAAACTTCTTGGACGACTTTCGAAGGAAATATGAGACAAATTGGTAAATCTCCAGCTGAAATTGCTAAGGCCAAGAGCCAACTACAGAGGTTTGCTGAACAAACAATTTACGGTGCTGCGGATATGTCGAGTACATATTCACAACTAGCTGCTGTAGGTACCAAAAATACTACCCAGTTAGTTAAGGGATTTGGTGGATTAGCAGCGGCAGCCACTAATCCTGCGCAAGCTATGAAAACTTTGTCTGAACAAGCAACTCAAATGGCTGCAAAACCTAAAGTACAATGGGAAGATTTTAAACTAATGGTTCAGCAAACTCCCGCTGGTATGGCTGCTGTTGCTAAGACAATGGGAATGAGCTTAACTGATTTAATTTCCAAAATTCAAGATGGAAAAATTAAAACAGAAGATTTCTTTAATGCAGTAGCAAAAACGGGAACTAATGCTAACTTTTCCAAAATGGCAACACAATATAAAACTATTGGAGACGCTGTACAAGGATTAAAAGAGCAAGTTACTAATGGCTTGTTAAAAACTTGGGGGAAAGTTAGCCAAATTGGTATTCAAGCCGTAAATCAACTTTCAGATGCTTTAAGTAAGGTGAACTTTGAAAAAATTGGTGATGGGCTTTTAAACGGCATTAAAGAATTTGAACCAGCTTTTGAAGAATTAAAGACTGGCTTTGATGACTTTAAGAAAGGATTTGAAGAGTTTAAAGTTCCAGATGCAATTAAAGGAACAATTGATTCTATTAGGGATGCTTTTGAAAATTTAGTTAACACTATGGATCAAACTAATGGAGGAGATAGTTTATTTAAGCAATTAGGAAAGCTATCAGGTGGCGCATTAAGTGGTGCTGCTAAAGCTATTTCTGGAATTGCAACGGCAATTGGAGATTTAAACCCTACAACAATTCAAATGTTAGCTCAAGCTTTTATCATCTTAAAAGGTGGATTAAAAGGTTTAGTCTTTGAAGCTGTTATTTGGGGCTTGAAAGAATTAAATAAGCTAGATCCAGGTACGATTAATAATATTGCGCAAGCTCTTACCGCATTAGCAATAGCTTTTACAATGTTGAAGGCTATGGGAAAAATTGCTGGCTATATGAAAGAAGTTTCTAAGTTCTTTAAAGGCTTCAAGAATGCTAAGAAGATCAAAGCTCCTGAAATTGATTCGCCAAAAATGACTAAGCCGGGTAAGATTTTAAGTAATGCTGGAGCATATATGAAACTAGGTGCAGCATTTGCCCTAGTTGGTGCTGGGGCTTTAGCGCTCGGTGCAGGATTTAAATTGTTAGCTGATGCAGCTACTCAGATATCTAGTGCAGGTGGCGGTGCTATAGCAACATTCTTTGGGATGATTGCCGCTATCGCTGCCTTAGTGGTCTTAGTAAGATTTTTAGGACCAGCTTTGATTGGTGGAGCGGTTGGCTTTGCTATCTTTGCTGCCGCACTGCTATTAATCGGCGCTGCCGTTTTAGTAGCAAGTGCGGGTATCGCACTTTTAGCTACTCAACTACCTACTATTTCAGAATATGGAACTAGCGCAGCAGTTGGCTTGCTTGCTTTAGCTGGAGCAATTGCTGTATTTGGTTTAGCTGCAATAGTTGGAGCTGTTGGAGTACTTCTTTTAGGCGTTGCTTTAGCAGTTCTTGCTGTAGGTTTAGTTGCAGCAGGTGTTGGAGCATTAATTTTTGCTGTAGGTTTAGCCTTAGTTGGAATTACTGCTCTAATTGCAGCTGTTGGTGTCTTACTTTTAGGAGTAGCAATTGCTTTGATTGCAGTAACGGTCGTAATTGCTGCTGTAGGTATGCTCTTATTTGGTGTAGCACTTGTGTTAGTAGCTGCGATGGGAATTGTCGCTGCAGTTGGCTTACTTTTGATGGGTGTTGCTTTAATGCTCATTATGGCTAGTGCAATGGTTGCTGCAGTTGGTTTAATTCTCTTATCAGTTGCGTTACTACTAATTGGTCCAATGTCCTTAATAGCGGCTGTCGGATTACTTCTTTTAGGTGTTGCATTAACTCTGGTCATGGCTATGGGATTAGTAGCTGCTGTAGGCATCTTACTCCTCGGGGTTGGACTAGTCTTAGTAGCTGCAATGGCTATGGTTGCTGCTGTTGGACTAATGATGATGTCTGTAGCTTTAATGATGATTATGGTTACAGCTATGGTATCAGCTGTAGGTTTGATGTTATTGGCAGCTGCTTTAATGATGGTTGGTCCTATGGCAATGATTGCTGCCGTAGGTCTTATGCTCTTAGCAGCCGCTGCAATTATGCTTGGTGCTGGCTTAATGGTAGTTGCTGCCGCTGCAATGGCGGTAGCCGCTGCCCTAGTTGCCGTTGGTGCTTCTGTCATGGTTATGGCATCACTATTTGTTGCCGCTGGATCAATGATGGTTTCAGCGATTACTAGTGCAATGAGCGGTGTTGTAAGTGCAGTTAGAAGTGGAATTTCAAGTGCTGTTAGTGCTGCAAGAAGTTTCGGAAATGCCTTAGTTTCTGTTGGTAGACAGTTAATTCAAGGGTTAGTCAATGGTATTAAATCTATGATTGGTGCTGCTGTTAGTGCAGTGCAAAGTGTGGCAAGTAAAGTAGTAAGTGCTGCTAAAAGCGTGCTTCACATTGGTTCTCCATCTCGTCTATTTAGACAATATGGTCGCTGGGTCGATCAAGGTTTAATCATTGGACTAAACAGAGATGCAGGTGCAGCAGCTGATGCTTCGGCAAATATGGCGCAAGGAGTTGTAGATGCAGCTTCTGGAATGGCACCAACTTTAGACCCTATTGGATTAAGTGGTATAAATCCGGGAGATTTACTTGCAGCTGGATTTGATAGAGCGCTCGATGCAATTAGCAATGTTGCTGGTGCAATTACTGGACTTGATGGATCAAGAGCTAATATTGGCATTTTCGGTCAAGGCTCAGTTTCTTCTGGTTCAGTTGGTAGCGATACAGTAACATCTGGCTCAATTACTCCAAATTCAGTATTGACTAATAACAACAGTAGTAGCCAAACAGACAATAGTACTCAAGTTCAAATTGATAAAGGTGCTATTGTCATCAATGCTTCTGGTGATCCAGATGCAGACGTAGACAAGATTTTAGATAAGATCGATCAAAAGATTATTGATAGACGTAATAAAGCTCTAGGAGGTGGTTAATATGCCGGTCAACGGCTTTGGTGTTTATATCACTGATTATTCAACTAATAGAACGGTTGAATTGCCTGTGAACCCGTCAGAATTAACTTTGAAATATGAAACTGATGATAAATCAGAAACTATTGTGAACTTGGGAGAGATTAATCGAGTAGGTAACATGAAATTGGTATCTCTTACGATTGATAGTGTCTTTCCAAAGAAACATAGTTCTTGGATTAGTTCAGATAAGCTGTTAAAACCTGATGAATACATTAATTGGCTTAAAAACATTCAAGCTAATAAACATCATGTTCAATTAGTTGTCAGCTCTACTCAAATTAGTGTAACTATGACAATTTCTAGTTTTGAATATGGCTTTAAGAGCGGCTTTGCAGATGAATATGCTTATACTTTGGGCTTAAAGCAGTATAGAGAAGTTAAGTACCATAAAGTTAACGTCCCAGCCCCTCCAAAACCTAAACCAAGACCAGCTCCTCCTAAGAAGTTAGGCATTGGTTCAATTGTAATTGTAAATGGCCGGCTGCGCTTAGACAGTTATGGAAGTGCGCCGGGTGTATATGAAAATAATGTAAGAAGACGAATTACTTATTTAGCGCCTGGGCATCCTTTTCCAATTCATGTTGCTTTAGTGAATGGAGGACCTAGAGGTTGGGTTAGACAGAGTGAAGTGAGATTAGCATGATTACCAAACTTCAAATTCTAAAACACGATAATGGTGGCGCTAGAATTGGTGTCGAAATCAAGGACATGGTTAAAAATCTTAAGTGGGTAACTGACTTAAATTACTCTGCTGGAGAGCTAACATTTGATATTGTGAATGGCAAAGATCCAATAATTCCAGCGATGGGGGCAATTGTAGACTTCGCTTGGGATAATAAAGATATTTTCTGGGGTTTCGTTTTCAGTGCTGAATGCACGTCAGACACTACAGTGAGCGTTAAAGCTTATGATTTTGAAAGATATCTAAAGAGTGAAGGTTCAGTCGTCTTTCAATCAGGGACGCTTGGAGATAGATACAGTAATGTTTGTCGCCGTTTCGGTGTACCATTTCATATCAAGGAACAGCCAACTTACAGAGTGCCTGCGGAAGTTTGTGATGGTAAGACAGGATTTGACATGATTAAAAGCGCAATAGATAAGACATACTCTGCTACTGGCGAAATGTACTGCATTGTTGCTAATCATATGTATATCGAACTTAGAAGAGCGCCTATTCCTACAAGAACCCTCTTAGTTATTGATACTCAAAACACGATGAGTGATTACACTTACTCTGAGAGTATTGATAATGCTGCTAACGTGGTTCAAGTTGTTCAAAAGAACACCGATAATTCACAGACAAAAACAGCCACTGCTACTTCCGACACTGGAGATGATCCAGCTACTACAAGTTTTACGATTGCCTCTGCTAGGGGTAATACGATTAGAACTTGGGGACAGATTGTTAAAGTGGTCAATGCCAAGAACAAAGCAAACTGGGCACAGATGGTTCAACAAGCTAATGACGAGTTGAAAAAGCGCAACGTTTCAGAAAGGAAATTAACGCTTGATTGTATGGGCGATACTTCTCTAATTGCAGGTGCTGGTGCTAACGTCAAAATTAAAGATTTTGGCAAAACTTGGACTAATTGCCCTATTTTGAAAGCAACTCATAACTTCGGGACAGATTACACTTGCAGCTTAGAAATGAAAGTGGGGACAAAATGGCAGGAGAACAGCTTATAAAAATGTTGACGGAACGGGGCGGTAGTGACTCTGAGTATTCCGATGTTATCTATGGTCGTGTTATCAACGTTTTTCCGTTAAGAGTGCAGATTTCCAATTCAATGATTATTGACGATAATTTCATTGTATTGGGAAAGCACATTGGAAGCTTTTCAATGAGTGGTAGTTTGACGACTACAGAGGAAAAGAAAGGCAAGGACGGAGAAAAGCCTAAGACAGAAAAGACCACCAAGCCTGCTACTTTTACTTTTGATAACTCTTTAAAAGTTGGCGATAGGGTAACTATGATCCGTGCTGATGGTGGTCAACAATTCTACTTATTTGAGAGAGAGGGTGGTTAATTTGGATAATGAAGAAAATCAAAATCCGACACTAACCTTTCAGATTGCTAATGGCAGAATACGTAATAAGTTCGATGGCTTAGGTGCTATGGTTCAAGCAGTAGATAAGATCCTAAAAACAGAACGTTTTGTTTTTCCAATTTATACCGATCAATATGGCAATGATTTAAATGATTTGTTTGGTAAAGACTTAGGCTATGCCAGAGTTGAAGCTGAGCGAATGGTCAAAGAAGCATTGCTGGCTGATGAACGTGTAATAAAAGTTGATATTACTAGTATCAGTGAAACAAGTCCCAATACTCTAACTCTTACTGGAGAATGCCAAACTAGTTATGGAAATATACCAATAGAAAGCGAGGTAAGCATTAAGTGAGTCCCAATGAATTAATTACTGAATTTCAAAACAAGGATTATGACTATTTTTTAAGAAAAATGCTTGACGCTGTGCCTGATAACATAGATAAGCGTGAGGGTTCAATAATCTATGACGCTTTAGCTCCTGCTGCATTGGTTATGGGTCAGCAATCCTTAGATATGGCTAATGTAATCAAAGAAACTTATATCAAAACAGCTTCTGGAGAGTTCCTAGACTATCGAGCAATTGAACATGGTACAAGTCGATATCCTGCTACTCAAACCGAAGCTAAGGCAAAAGTTTTAAATGATAAGAAAGAACCATTAAACAACGTTCAAATAGGCGATAAATTTGCCAGCATTGGCGACTCGCCTATTTTTTACGCTGTGACAAAGGTCAATGATGACTTGACTGTTGAATTAACAGCAGAAGTTAAAGGATCAAGCGCTAATAGTTATATCGGACAGATTTTACCTGTTACTCCCAACGACTTGCTTTCATGGGCTGAAATTACAGAAATTACAGCTCCTGCAAGGGATGTAGAAAGTGACGACCACTTAAGAGCAAGATTGCTGAGTTCTCAAAGTTGGATTGCTTACGGTGGTAATGTGGCTGATTACTTAGATATGACTAGCAAGATTGATGAAGTTGGAGCTGCGCAGATTTATCCAACATGGAACGGCGGGGGAACTGTCAAGGTAGTTATCTTGAATAACGACCTAATGCCTGCTAGTGCTAGTTTAGTACAGAAAGTTAAAAATACACTTGACCCAGAAGATAAACAAGCAGCGGGTTATGGATTAGCTCCAATTGACCATAATGTGACTGTAACAGCTCCTGAAAAGCTGATAGTTAATATTGATATTTCAGTAAAACTTGATGACACAAAAGTTGCTCGCTATGTGAAAGATAGTATTATTAAGGCAATTGAAGATTATTTCCAATCGTTGAGAAAAGATTGGCCAGATATCAATCAAAGACTAGGTAGAGGATATGAACAGACAATCTATCGTTCAAAGATTTTATCTCAAGTCATGCTGACGGAGGGCGTTGTTAACGCTAAATTGCCATCACTTAACGGCAAAGATGCAGATATTGATCTTGTCTTCAATAATGCTAAATCACAATTGCCAGTAGTCGGGACGGTGACGATCAATGAACAATAAGTACGAACTTCTAAACTATATGCCTGATTATTATGATGGTGTGTATGAGATGGAGGAACTGCTTAAGTCTGAAAGTTTAACATTTAAGGATTTAGAAGATAGCCATTTGCGGACACTGCTAAATGAATTTGTTTCAACTGCTGATGCAAAAGGTATTTCACTCTTTGAAAGTCAACTGGGTATAGTCCCAGAAAAAAACGAGACTTTGGAAATGCGTAGAAATAAGGTCTTGATGTATGTATTACCACCAAGACCTATAACAATACGATTTTTTAGAGATATGCTAAACAACCTCAATCTTCCAGTGAAAATTGATGTTAATTACGGTGCAAGAGCTGTTGTAGCAACTGCTAAATCAGCTGAAATGACAAGTAATCAAATTAACTATTTGAAGTATCTGTTGAATGTTTATTTGCCAGCTAATCTCTTGTATCAAGTAAAGATTTCGCTAAACGCTGCAAAGGTTTTTGATGATTTGAACTTGGGCGTTGGTAACGTGGTAAAAGCAGCGAGCATGGCAAAAGCGAGTCCCAACCAAGTATTTAACTAGTGAGGTGATGAGATGTCAGAATATAATAAGACAATTCTAACTAATGAGGGTATTGATTTGGCCCGTAGAGCTAACAAGGGTACGGCAACTTTTTCTTTGACGAGAGGTGTTTCATCAACTGATAACTTATCGGAAAAAACAGTTGAAGAGCTTCAAAACTTAACCCAGTTACCAAGTATCCAGCAATCAGTGAAGTTGAGTGATGTAGGAGATACGTCTGATAATTCAGATACTGTTTTAGGTGTTAGAATGACCTTTGATAACCAGAATTTGAAGACTGGTTATAATGTGCATACTGTTGGTATCTACGCAAAAGAGCCTGATAAAAATGAAATTCTTTACGGTATAGCTACGGCTAAGACACCAGAATATATTCCAGATTTTAGCGAGCAAACTTTATTCAAGTTTGATTTCTTAATGTATCTAGTAATTGGTAGAACAGATAAGGTAACTGTAGAAGTTAATCCTGATGATGTTTACCGTAAGAAAGATACATATAATAAGACTGAAATTGATGCTAAAGTTTCAGATGCCGTATCTAAGCTAAATGACAAAGATGCTGAAATCCTTAAAAATTTAAATGATTATAAGCAAGAAAATAAGACTTATCATCAAAATCTTGAACAACAGCTCGACACAAAAGCCGATAAAAGTGCAGTAAATCAGCAACTCGAGACAAAGGCAGATAAATCAACTACCTACACCAAGGACGAAGTCAATAATATAATTTCGCCTAAAGCTGACAAGAGCTATGTCGATGGCGAGCTAAGTAAAAAAGCAGATAAAGCTACCACTTACACCAAAGACGAAGTCAATAGCAAAATTGCTGGTCAAGTTAAATCAGTAAATGGTCACACGGCAGATAGTAATGGCGAAGTAACTTTGCCTAAACTTAAGGCGAAGACACTTATTTCCTATGATGTGCCAAACAAAACACCGACTTATGACGGAAATGCTGCTTTCGGGGATAATGGCTACTTTTCACGTTGGCTAGTAGATCGAGTCGTAGTTGATCAATTAGCTGATGCTATCAATGCAAAACTGCCTATTAAAGCAGGTCAAGCCGACGCTGATTTGCTAGCAAATTCAGGCAATGAGATTGTTTATTGGAATGGCAATGGCGATAGCGTCAAGAACTTGCCACCAATGAACAACAAAAGTTGGTTCTTTGCAATCAAGTTACTTGGTCCTGGCTGGGGTTCTGTAACCGTTGTAGATCAAGACGGTAAGTACTGGTTAAACAATAAGAATGGCGATATTTGGGCTGGGTGGCAAAGAATAGCAAACATCGATGAAGTAAATAGTCGACTGTCGCTTGGTGGCGGCGAGATGGCTAAAGGCAGCACTATTTTATGGCAAGGAACTAATGCTGGATCTAATATTCAGGAAGGCAATATTGGCGGTCTTCAATGGAACGGTGCTACAGACTATGTAAAAATTTTTGGCGATAACAATTCCTCTGACAATCTAGATTTAGCCATTCAACTTGGAAACGATAATTCTAACCGTATTTCAATTAGAAACGCCCTAGGCACAGAAACAGCTGCTATTTTGGCGGACGGTCATTATACGGGCACAGTTAATTGGGATTGTGTTAATGGACGACCAGATATTAACAATGCCAATCCTGTTGTAACTGTAATTAATAGTTTTGATGTTGCTAACGTTAAGGAAGGACCACATCAAACTTGCCCTGTAAAGCAACCATGGTTAGTAGATCAAATGGCATTACATCCTTTTGCAGAAGCAATTAACAACCTTAATACTAATTTGACGACTATGCGAACAGAGTTGATGGACTTAAAGAAGAGAACTGATTACAATACTCCTCAAGGAGAGTTCAATAATACCACTGTAAATCTTAATAACTTAAGAAGTACAGGAATGTATCGTCTCTCAAACTGTTATGTTCAAAATGGACCTTATCCAACTAATAATGCGCACTGGATTTATGTAAAGGTAACAGTATTTGATGCGAATACTGTTTATCAAACGCTCTATGAAGGAGATAATATGTACGGCAGAAAAGCCTCAAGCACCTCAGCTTGGGGACAATGGCATGAATATTTGAATAGACCTATTTAATCCTTAGTAAAATTAAGGACTTTTTTTATGGAGAAATTTAATATGGAAACAGAAAACTTTTTAGATTTATTAAAACAAGTCGTTGCTGATGGGAAAATCAGCTTCTATTACTACTGTGATCCAACTAGTCCAATTACGGCACTTCATCACTTGGAAATTCCTTATCCTGGAGAACTTAGTCCTGTAGACTTGCCTTATCGCTGGCATGCAGAAAAGCCTAGTGAAGATCTAGTTGACGCAGTTTGGAACGATGACTCGCATAGTTGGATTGAGAACAGTGATAAATCTCAACCAGCTTTAATTGCTAAATTGCAAGCAAGTAGTGCAGCTATGCAAAAGAAAATGGAAACTTACGAAGCAGCTAAGATTAAAGAGGCTCAAAATAATGATAAAGTCGCTCAAGCTTTAAGCGGTGTACAAAAGGGACAAGCACAAACTACAGCAATTCTTGCTCAACTTGTGCCAATGGTTCAACAACTTTCTAAGTCAGTAAACACACCAGATAAGTCAAATAAAGCTGATGAAACTAAGAAAGAAGAAGGTGCTGAATAATGTTTGACTTTGATTTTAGCTCTATTTATTCCAATCTTGAAAGTTTGTGCAAGTCTTCCTTAGATAATGGATATTTTACTAATTCGACTATTGCTGGGTTTGTAGAGCAAGGAACTTTTGACGCAGAAAGTTATAAGAGAATTACGGGTGACGAATATGTTGCAGGAAATCAAACAACTGTGGCAAACAGCCAAACTTAATTTGCTGCATTTAATTCTTGGATTGCTGCTAACATCTATGGGGATCGTTCTTTTAGTCAACGACTCCTTTTTTTATTGGCCACCAGAATGGCAGTGGCTCTTTAATAATGACCTGGTAGATGCTTTGGCAATAATTGTCGGGATTGGATTAATTGCGTTTGTTTTTGCGGGGGGAAAAAGTCAGCTAGTTAATGCTGTTTTACTTGCCTGTGCTGCATTCTTCTTAATGATGATAGTCGTACTACAACTAGGGCATGTTTTAGTTGTTCATGACTATAGCAGATTGCTATCGATTGTAGCTATTGTAGCTTGGTTATTAGTCATTCAGTATTTAGCAGTATTTTCTAAGACAGTTAAACGACGAAAGTAGGTGGTAAGAAGTGCAAGATTGGGCTAACTTAATCCGTGAAATAGCACTTCTCATCTCTGGTGTTGTAGCAGGAATAACTGCGTGGAATGCTTTACGCAAGCTAAGTCATGATGTATCAAAAGATGATAAGGAAGAACTAAGAGCTGATCGTGATTTATATAGAAACCGTTGGCTTGAAAGTGAAAAAGCTTTTGATGAAATTGATGCAGAAAATAACAAGTTGCGCAAGAAGGTTAAACGGTTAGAAAACAAGATAGATGATTTTAAAGAAAAAGAGGATAGAAAATGAATTTAGGACAAATTACAGACTTGGTTGTTGTTGTTCTATCGGTAGTTGTGACAATAATCTTTTATTTTTATTCAAAGCACAAAATTGAAATTGATAAGAAAGCACTGCAAGGAGACGCATTAGCTAAGGCTGAGCAAATGATTGCTAGATCTGCAGGAGCAATTGTTTTTCAAACTGACAAAGAAGGTGGATCAGGCCAAGAAAAGCTGGTAAGTGCCTTTAATTACTTAACTGCTATCTTAGACACGGCACACTTACCGCACCCTTCGACAGCGTACATCAAAGGTGAGATTGAGAAGTCGGTTACTACTATGAAACAGACTAAGAATGCTGTTGAAAGTATGCAAACAGTAACTGGTCAGTATAAGCCAGTTGAAAAGACAGAAACAAAAAAGGAGGAAAAAAAGAATGCTTAAAATGGTTGATGTATATAGTGGAAGCCCTAGAAGTTTTGCAACTCAAAGTGGTACTGATATCACTATGGTAAAAGCTACTCAAGGAACTTACTATGTAAACCCATACTGTGATACCGATTATCAGGCTGCTAAGAAAGCTGGGAAAATGCTTGGTGTATATCACTATGCTGGTGGTGGCGATCCTGCTGTTGAAGCTAATTACTTCTATAAAAATACCAAGAATTACATTGGCGAAGCAGTTCCCGCCTTAGATTGGGAAGATTATCAAAATCCTAAATTCGGTGAAGACTCAAATTGGTGTAGAGAGTTTGTTGATAAGTACCACGAATTATCTGGTGTTTGGCCGCTTATCTATACTGGTCAAGCTTCACTTTCTGAAGTTGGAAATTGTGCGAAAGATTGTGGTCTATGGGTAGCTTGGTACGCTACTATGAATTGGAACAGTTGGACTTTACCAACTGCAAGCTTTAGTGTTGCGCCTTGGCCAACTTATACCATCTGGCAGTTTACGGGTGGTGATATGGATCGCAATGTAGTTAACACGACCCGTGAAGGTTGGCAAAAGTTAGCCAAGCCTAATGTTGATGGAAGACCTGTATCACAACCAGTAATTGCAGAAACAAAACCACGTCCAGAAGTTAAGAAGTGGACTGATGATCTCGGAGATGTTTGGTACTCTGAAAAGGGTACTTTCGTAACTGGTGGAGCAATCAATCTTAGATATGGAGCTAGAACTTCATCTAAAATTATTGCTCAACTCCCAGCAGGTACAGAAGTTAAGTATGATGCTTATAGCCGACACGATGGATATGTCTGGATTAGACAACCTCGATCAAATGGATACGGATACTTAGTATGCCGTGCTGGTAATGAAGCATGGGGAACTTTTAAGTAATTGAATACATAGAAAAAGCCACTCTGGAGTTAATTCTCTGGAGTGGCTTTTTTTGTTTACTTGTATAATATAATTAAGGAGTGTATTTTAATGAAAAAAGAAAGTAAATTATCTGACCTTTTCAAAAATTTTGATTACGAAGCATACTGGGAAAAGTGGGAAAAAGAACACCCTGGTCAATCTAAAGAAATTGATTGGGGAGAACCAGTCGGTAGAGAATTTAAATGGTGACCCCCATGGTGACCCCCAAAAGTAAAATTATATAAAAACGTATAAGGCTAAAATTGCTATGATTTAAGTACTTAAAAGCCTATAAAACGCTATAAAATCAAACGATTTGGTCTTCTAAACCGTGGGTCGTGAGTTCGAATCTCACCCAAATCACTGATATGACGCTCCGCATGGGGCGTCTTTTTTTGTGCAATTTTTCTTCTTTTTGATATAGACCAATTGCAAATAAAACTTCTTGACCAATTTTTAATATAGGGTTATTATTGCTCATATGACAACAAATAAAAGATAGTCCATTTATTTCAAATGAACTATACCAAAGGAGAAAAATGTATGTGTGGAATTGTTGGTGTTGTTGGAAAACCTGCAAGAGATATTATTTTAAATGGTCTAACTAACTTAGAGTACCGTGGTTACGATTCAGCAGGTATGTATTTAAATGATCTTAATGGCAATGAATATTTAACTAAGGCAGTTGGTAGAATTTCTAACTTAAAAGAAAAGTTAACTCCAGATGAACAAGGCTTAGTTGGAATTGGTCATACTCGCTGGGCAACTCATGGTAAGCCAACAGTTGATAATGCTCACCCTCATTTTGATGAAACTAAGCGTTTTTACTTGGTTCATAATGGTGTAATTGAAAATTATGTGGAGTTAAAAGAAAAATATTTACAAGGTGTTAAGTTCCATTCAAATACTGATACTGAAGTGGTTGTTCAATTAATTGGTAAAATTGCACGTGAAAAGAATTTAGACGGTTTTTCTGCATTTAAAGAAGCTTTGAAGTTAGTGAAGGGCTCATACGCTTTTCTTTTGGTTGATAATACTGAACCAGACCATGTTTTTATTGCAAAAAATAAGTCACCAATGATGCTCGGTCTTGGAGATGGATTTAATATTATTGCTTCTGATGCAATCTCTGTTTTAGATCAAACTAAGACTTTTGTTGATTTACAAGATGGTGACGTAGGTGACATTACCAAGGATTCTTACACAATTGAAACTGTTGACGGTAAAAAAGTTGAACGTAAACCTCACGTATTAGATATTGATCCAAATGCTGCTTCAAAAGGCACCTATGAATTCTATATGCTAAAAGAAATCGATGAGCAACCAAGCGTTATGCGTAAAATTTCTCAAACTTATTTTGATGAAAATGGTGACGTTAAGGTTGAGCCTCAAATCATTGATGCTCTTTCTAAAGCAGATCGAATTTACATTTATGCAGCAGGTACTAGTTACCATGCTGGATTAGTAGGAAAGACGCTTTTAGAACACTACACAGGTATTCCAATAGAGGTTGGTTTAGCTTCAGAAGCTGGCTATCATTTCCCAATGCTGAGTAAAAAGCCATTCTTTATTTTTCTAACTCAATCTGGTGAAACTGCTGATTCACGCGTTGTTTTAAAAGAAGTTAATAAGCGTAATATTCCAAGTTTAACCATTACTAACGTAGAGGGTTCAACTTTATCAAGAGAAGCAGACTACACTATGCTGCTCGAAGCAGGTCCTGAAATTGCCGTTGCATCTACTAAAGCTTATACTGCTCAAATTGCTGTTCAAGCAGTGCTTGCTAAAGCTTTGGGTGAAGCACTTAATAATCAAGATGCAAAAGACTGGAACTTAAAGCATGATTTAGCCATTGCAGCTGAAGGGATGCAACAGCTTGTTGACAGCAAGGAAAGTTTAAAAGAAATTGCTGACAAGTACTTAATTAAGTCACGCAATGCCTTCTATATTGGACGCGGAATTGACTATGCTGTTGCCTTAGAAGGAGCATTGAAGCTTAAGGAAGTTTCATACATTCAAACTGAAGGTTTTGCTGCAGCTGAATTAAAGCATGGAACTATTTCTCTTATAGAAAAAGGCACTCCAGTTATTGCTTTAATTAATGATCCAGCAACTGCCGATTTAACTCGTGGTAACATTCAAGAAGTTGTTTCTCGCGGAGCTAATATTATTACAATTGTTGGTAAGGACTTCGCTAGAGAGGGCGATGATGTGGTATTACCAGAAATTAACTACTATATGTCTGCGCTTTTAACTGTTGTACCGGCACAGCTGCTTGCATATTATGCTTCTAAAGATAAGGGATTAGACGTTGATAAGCCACGTAACTTAGCTAAGAGTGTGACTGTTGAATAAAATTTAAATAAGTTAGTAAAATAGCGAATTAGTGATCTTGAAAGTGACTAATTTGCTATTTTTAATTGAATGTTTTTTCGAAAATATGAGCTTTTGATTTAAAATAAGGATAGTTAATAATCAGTGAGGATACTTATGCTATCAAAAATATCAATTTTACTTACAAATCACCAGCTTACATTAAAAGATATTTCTCAAAATCAACATTTGGCAGAACAAGATTTAAGAAAAGCACTCGACGAAAATCCTGATAATTGGTCCAGTTCGGTCTTATCAGCTTTGTCGTCATCTTTGAATATGCGACCTGGAGATTTATTAGAATTACTTGATCCGGTTTATTCTTTAAAGATTAATGATCATAGCCAAATGATTCAAGGAATCTATATTGAAGATCCTGAAATTTATGAACAAATTCGCTTTGTGGTAGAAAGTGAGCATTTAGAAGGTTGGCAACCTGATGAAGAGGATATTTTAAGATTGCTTGATGAAGCACTTAATCCATCTCCTACATTCCAAACTGAAATAAGTCAGATCTGGGGTGGGGAAGATGATTGAGGAGAGAAAAGATACAGAATGGTATCGTAGAAAATTTCTTTATCCCAATGGAACACTTAAAAATAAACTCAATATTAAGGATGCAGCAGAATTAGCGCAAAAAGAATACTTAGGTTCAGCTGTGCGCGCGTTAGCTTTTTTGAGGAAGAATAAAAAGATTACTAGCGTTGAAGACTTGAAGAAAATTCATAAAATTATGTTTGGTTGGCTTTATGATTGGGCAGGACAAATTCGAGATTATGAGCTGATTAAAGGAGATACTGAGTTTTTAGAATATACTCGAATTAAGTTTGGAATTGAAGAGATAGATGAGAAAATGAGGCAATTGGCTAGTCAAAAAGAACTTGCCAACACCGATTATGCCTTTTTGCTTGATCGCTTAAATTATCTTCATCCCTTTAGGGAAGGAAATGGTAGGAGTAGCAAGTTGTTTTTACAAGCTTTTGCTGCAAATCATGGTCAAGTTATTGATTATCCGCGGTCAAATAAAGAATTGATTATTGCTCAAAATAATGCAGATATTAACCAAATTGCTAGATTAATTAAGGTCAAGTCCAAATCCAAGAGAATTAAGTGTTAAATAAAAAGGCATCCCAATGATAGTTTTTCGTCATTAGAATGCCTTTTTAATTGAACAGAAAACTAATTCTCGATAATTTATTTTCTTTAACCCAACTCCAGCAAAGATGTAATAAGTAAGCAGAAGCAAAAGATAGACACCAAGTAAAAATCCATGTTCCAAAGAAAGTTAAAAAGGGATGATAGTGAGCATGAAACGACATGTTTAGACCGCGCCAAACTAATTGGTTCCAGAATACATTAGAAAGATACGCACGATAGGCGTAAATAGCCAGAAAATGAAAAACTTTTAAACTAGTTTGAGAATTTTTCTTTACTTGATGCAAGCAAAATGCAGCAATAAGAGCAATTACTGCTAAAGAGTATAGTGTCATGGAAGGTTTATAATATGGAGCATTATTAAAATTAATGGGGTGGCCAAAATCTTGCAATTCAATATTGGTCCAAATAAAACAAATAATAAAAATAATACTAAGTAGCCACCAAAAATTAGTTAAAAATGCGTTGACATAATCGCGTAATTGCCAGGCTAAAACTCCATAGACGCCATAGATAAAGAAAGAGATAAAAACTCTATCCAGTAAATACCAGTCATTTTGATGGATGCCATGAAAGACATAGGTATCGTAAAACCCAAGCCAAGTGAAATAAAGGATAAATGTGACAATTGCAATTATTATTCCACGTTTAGTATTCTTCCCTACATAGCGACTAATCGCCCAAAAGAGTGGCATTAGGATGATAAATTGTAGCATCATCGTGTTATACCAAAGGTGCGGTGCCGCATTTCCGTTAATGAATTGCCAACAAAAAGTTGGAAAATTATAGTATTTATTTACTTGTTGTTCCCAGGGCATTTCTAATAAATAGATTGAGGTCCACCAAATGGTCGGTACAAATAAATTAGACCAATTACTGCGAAAATATTTCCGATAAGAAAAATGTTTTTTCAAATCATAAGTTCTAATAGTTGTATATAAGATTCCAAAAATAAAAGCAGGGGCGGTATATTTTATTAGGTTATATAGAAAGCCAAAAACATCTTGAGTATGTGTTGGTTGCTTAATATCCATAACTAAGGCCATAATTGGTTGCGCCATAACTGCAGTACATGCAAAGACCTTAAGATAGTCGCCAATATCAGCTATTCTAAATGATAAAAATTGATATTTTTTCATAAATTAGTCCTCTCATGAGTAGAGTCTAAAAGCTAATTCTTAATATATGCATCTTTTTGAAAAAAGACAAGATGTCTATAATTAGGCACTTAACAATTATTAAAATTTGAACTAGGATATAGGTGACTGATCGAAACTTCTCCTCCTAAGAAGTGTAGAATAATAAAGAAAGCCCTGTAGCAGTAGTGCTACAGGGCTTTTATGTGTGGTTATTAAACTTAAAAAGGGACAGAAAAGGGACAGTTTTATTCAAAATTTTGTATAGCTTCATCGAATTCTAAGTGTTGTTTATGGGTAACGTGTAAATAAATTTTTCTTGTAATATCAGAATTGGCATGACCAACTCTATCGGTAATTAAACTTAATGGATATCCTTCCTCTGCAAGTTTGGAAACGTGAGTATGACGGAAGATATGTGAAGTAGCTTTCTTCTTCCACTTCTGTTCATTTACAAACTCTCTTAGAAATCTACTTACAGCTGATGTATTTATCGGTCCATTAGTATTACTGTATTTATTATGAAATAGGAAATCATTAGAGTTTTGTCCCTTAGAAAACTCTTTATATATCACAACTGCTTCTTTAGGCAAAACAATAGTTCGTTGGCTAGAGGATGTTTTGGTAAACTCTTGTCTTTCATTCCGATGTCCTTCAGTACTAATTAAAGTGCCTGAAATATTAACATACCATAGCTTTGTTTCTTTATCTTGAAATATATTCTTTACGAGCACCCCACATCCTTCTCCTACACGCATACCAGTAAGGTATAGCATTTTGAATAAAGCATAAAAATCAGTTCTCTTTTTTTCTAAACAATGGTTAAATAATTTGCTCAGTTCTTTATCGGTAAGATACCAGTTTTCTACTCGATCTTGCTTCTTAGCACGTTCATTTTTAAAATTAATTTTTACTTTTAAAGCTGGATTCTTTTTTGCATACCCAAATTGAATTGCAAAATCAAAAAGTTTTGTAAAAACCACATGATATTTATGTGCAGTAGCATTAGATAATTCATCTTTATAAAGAAGATTATTAATGTATGTATTAAGTTCAATAGTAGTAATAGAATCAGCCGATCTTTTTCCGAAAGTCCTAGAAATTTTACTAAGGCAAGCAAAGTAAGTATCTAAAGTTTTAGGTGCTAAGCCCTGATTAGACATATTAGTTTGTAAATCTTCAATAAGTTTATCCATCGTAATTTGTTTAATAGATTGAATATTTAACTTATCTTGGATCATCTTTTTGACTTTCACATCAGCTAAATTTCGAGCCTTAGCAGTGTTTTTAGTAATTGTGGTAGAACTCTTATGTACACCCAGGAAAGAGGGATCAGTATACCTAATTGAGTATTTAAATTTGCCATTTTTTAAAGGCTCTACTTGAGGAGTATAATATTTAACCATTTGATTTTTACCTCCATTTTGCTAAAATAGGGTAGACGAAAGGCGTTGAGTTACCAGCTCAACTTTTCATCTAGCATATATATGTGTTTGCTTTGAACATTGGTCAGAGTGATGACCGACCCGTGAAGTGTTATCAGCGCTTTGCGGGTCTTTTTTTATTGCTTGGCTTGGTGGATATTAGACTGTAGCATATAATTTTGAATAGCGGTACGGTAATTAAAATTATGCTAGAATATGAGTTAGGATCACGTGTGCCCAATTTTGGGCTAGGCTTGTAAGATAATTAATATCTTGCGAGTCTTTTTTATTATTAAGCTGCGCGATCGGGACGAGCGCGCAGCTAGGGCGCCCGCGGTCAGATTATCTCTTGTTGATTTCGTGAATCAAAAGAAGTAAGATAATCAATGTGAATGTTAATTGATTCATGTTTGTCACCTCCGAGTGACACAGGCACAGCTTGCTGTGCTAAACTCAGGAGAGTGACATAATATGAAGAGAGCGGGCGCCCTAAGAACTTTTAAATTCTAGGGATGCTTGCTTTTTTTATTTCAGTTTTTATAGTCGCCAGCCGTTTAGACTAAGTTTAATTTATTTACTTAAAAAATCAGCATTGAGTTCTGCTTGATTACAAATAAACTCTTTTTCATCAGGATAAAGTTCAAGATATCTTTTAATGTAAAAACTAATACCACCACTTAGCTCATTGTATGCGGTTCGATCTTGTGAAAATTCTAATGTATTAATTAATGTACCTAGACGACTTTGACCTTTACCATTTCTATAATCAGCTGGTGAAATTTTAAGAAGACCATGGATTATAGGATTATATGGAATTGCATGCTTTTTAGAAAAATGATTATAGATTCGTCCACCATGTGCTGATGTGTTTCTATAGTCTAAGTATAAAGATAGCAAGTTAACATATCCTTGTTCAAAAGCATTAATCTGCTGTAACAATGCCTCATCTAATCCTGTCATACGAGAAGTTACACTTCTTTTTTGTGGAGTTTTAAGAAGTCTGTACCACCAAATTAAATTTCCAAAGTTAAGTTTCTTAACAATTATCCAAGGTGGAATGTTATGGTGATCATTTCGGTAGTGGCTATATGGTTCAGACTTAGCATGCGTAATACCTTTTAGAATACTTAGCAGAGCATCAATAGGATAAACCATTTTATGAAGGGATTTATTGTATTGCTTTTTACCTGTAACGTAATTTTTTCGGTTTAAATATATTGTTTGGTCTTCAGATATTTGTTCTGCTACTGTATATGCTAATGCCTGTCTTAGGTTAGCTTCAAAAATTTCGATAGCAGACATAACCTCAGATCTTATTTTTCTATCTAAAGTAAATAATTGAAAAATATGTTCAAAAGTAATTCCAGCCTTGAATTTGTCTTCTGAATCTAATGGATTAGCTAAAAAACAATCTTTATAGCCATTAATAATTTCATAATAGCCGTAACTCAATAAATCTTTTTTGGCTGCTTCTTTATTTTGAAATAACAGACCACGTTGTTCTAGTAATTCTATTTGTTTATCAATAGTTAAAAAAGGTTTGGTATTCATTTTAATTCTCCAACACAAAAAGGACATGTATCAAAACACATGTCCTTTTTGGTACGACCGCACAGCGGTCACTTAAATTGATTAACTAAATCTTATCAGGTAAAAGGGCAATGTGTCAATCAAAAATGTATTTTTTTATACATTTTTGTAACTAGTAAGTTGAATTGTATTCTTTTTATACAATTTCTTAATAGTCTAAAAAGAAAATAATTTTTCTTTTCATTTTCATTCTCCATGACCGTCCGAGAGGGCGGTTTTTATTTTGCAACATATTTCAAAAGCTCTTCACGAACTTCGTCAAAATTGTTAATGCCTAGACTAACGGCAATATTTACGTAATTTGCTTCGTCTGGTTCATTACCTAAAGCTACATATTGCTTTATCTTTTCGTGAATCAGAAAGTTATTAGCTCCGTGTTCACTGCAAGAATGGGCTGAACCGATATATTTATAATCTCCCACAACTGAGGGATCATTCTTAGCATGACCGATTTCATGTAGGATCACTTTCTCAATTTGTTCATCTGATAGTTTTTCACGTACGAATACCACACCGTGGACGAGGTAACCATCTCTGTCCATAGGCATAAATTTAAGCTTTAAATGGTACTTTTTAAGCAACATTCTTAAATGACTATCCAATACGATCACCTTACTTATTATCATAAAGCCCTTTTAAATAAGCTCTAACAAGCTCACGGTCATGAGGGGTCATTGGCTTACCATCATAGGGTAGAGAAATACATCTTTCCCGACATGCTTAACCTTCTTTAAAGTTGCTCTGGTGTCATCATCAACCTGAGCGGTAGCAATTTCATCGTCTTCAACAGTACAATCTGATATAATTTTCTCGAGGTGATAAACATGAAAAATATTATTTATTTCACTAAAGAAGATGGCAATAATAGATTGCTCTTTACTTCTAATAATAGAAGCACTAATTGGCGGGGTGCTATTAGCAAACTTGGTTTAAAAAAAGCAGAAAAGCAATTAGGTCATAAACCAACAAATATATACATGTTAGTTGATGGCTGCAAAATAAAGCTAATTTAATCCAAGTTTATTTTTTATATAACTTTCTGCTACTGCTGCAATAATAGTTATAGAAGCATTGCCAACTTTTTCTTTGATATTTGATTTAACGATTTCCCAAGTTGTTTTATTTCTGATATTATCCAAAAATTGGTGTCCTTCCCAAGTTAACGCACCAGAAATACCCCCAAGTACTAAACCATTGTATTCAGTAAGATCAAAATTAACATACGGTGTCTCATCGAGCTTAGAGATAGCGTATTTTATTTCATCTTCTTTATATCCCGTTAATTTTAAAGATTTTATAATTCTTTCAACTTGAAGTGTTTTTCCAGGAGTTTGATTTGCTTCAATAAATAATAGAATATCCCTAACACAATCATTGTTTAACTTCATAAAATTCTCCATTCCGTCCGAAAGGGCGGTTTTTATTTTGCAACATATTTCAAAAGCTCTTCACGAACTTCGTCAAAATTGTTAATGCCTAGACCAACGGCAATATTTACGTAATTTGCTTCATCTGGTTCATTACCTAATGCTACATATTGTTTGATTTTTTCGTGAACCATGAAATTATTAGCTCCATGTTCACTGCAAGAATGGGCTGAACCAATATATTTATAATTTCCCACAATTGAGGGATCATTCTTTGCGTGTCCAATTTCGTGTAAGATGACCTTTTCTGTCTCTTCATCAGATAGTCCTTCTTTAACCATTAAGAGGTCAGGAAAGCTAGCGGGAGTTCTAACAATGCATCCTTTTTCGTGGGAAGGACCATATTGAAGATGCAAATTGTATTTTTTAAGCAAGTATATTAAGTGACTATCCATAATACTCACCTTGAATTATTTATTAAGAAGGGCGTTTAAATATTGCCTAATAAGTTCACGGTCATGGTCATCTAGTGGCTTGCCATCGTAAGAGTGGGCATTGTCTAGCATTTCGTCTAAATCAGCTTCTGTTACTGTAGGCTTGTCAGGGATGCTTGGGTCGTCAGTTCTACCTAAAAGATAATCGGTAGTAGTGTCAAATAAATTGGCTACTTTCTCAACCTTATCAATTGATGGATTACTCTTTTTCCAAGTAGAAATAATTCCATTTGAAAAGCCTAATTTTCGTTCTAATTCTGCTAGACTCATTTTTTTAAGCGCCGTTAAATCCGTGATACGACTATAAAGCACCGACATTTTTAGATTACCTCCGAAAATATTTTATAAAATTATATTGACGCCGAATATTATCGGTGCTATATTATAAATGTGCTTGAGATAAGCACAGAAAAAAAGCTATTTTTTGCACCGAGTATTTGATAATAACGGGTTATTTAGTACGCTATTATAATAGAATATTTTCGGCATTAATGCAACAGGAATAGTTTATTTTCTAAGAAAATATTTTATTGTGAGGTGAAAGCGAATGTCATTATATACGGCTATCAAAGAGGTAGCACATAAAAATGGAAAATCTATTTATCAAATTGAACGTGATTTGAATTTATCAAATGGATTAATCAGCAAGTGGAACAAAAACATGCCGAGAGCAGATTACTTACAAGATGTAGCTGATTACCTAGGTACAACTACACAATACTTGTTCTATCTGTCACGTAAAGATAAATAAGCAGGAAGGAGTGTTCGATATGGATGAAACAATGATTGAAATTAATGCCGTGATTGATCAATTAGCATCTAAATTAATTCAAAAAGATGAATTTGATTACGACATTAAAGATGCACTTATTTCAATGCTAGAAGCAAAGGAAAATTATTCACTAGCATTAAAAAAAGCCAAAACTAGAAAATAATCTAGTTTTGACTAGTCAAGATTAATGATTAGATGATTTCACCTGGCTTAAAACACGCTTATAAATTCTAAAATACTCAGTTACCGCAGACAACGAAGTATTAGAAGTATTTTTCTTTTGAGCACTTGCTACAGCCAAGGCAACAGCTATATCATGAGCGATTTGTTCATCTGTCATAAAATTCACCTCCATTTACAGGATGAATTAATTATATCTCATAGAAAGGAATGCTTATTATGGTAAATAATCTTCAATTATTTAAGTTTGAAGGGAAAGAAGTTAGAACTTTAGAAGTTAATGGTACACCTTGGTTCGTAGGAAAAGATTTGACCAATATATTGGGATATAAAAATGGATCAAGAGATATTAATTCTCACGTTGATGAAGAAGATAAGCTGAGGTACCAAATCAGTACCGCAGGTCAAATGAGAGAGCAAATTCTTGTTAACGAATCAGGAATGTTTAGCTTAATTCTTTCAAGTCAATTACCCAGCGCTAAGAAATTTAAGCATTGGGTAACAAGTGAAGTTCTTCCAGCCATTCGCAAGACTGGATCATATCAATTACCACAAACACCAGAAGAGCGTTTGAAACTAGCAATGGAAGCTACCATTCATTTGGACGAGCGAATGACTAACGTAGAAAAAGATGTTGATTTTATTAAAAATACATCTGAAATTGATTCAAGCCAACGATTTAAGCTGCGAAAGGCAAGAGATAGAAAATCGGTAGAAGTTTGCGGCGGTAAGAAGAGTAATTTTTACAAAAATAAAAATAAAAGACGCAAAGTTTTTCGTCAGTTAGAGCATGATTTCAAAGACTCGTTTGTAATTTCAAGATATGAGGATTTATCAAAGAAAGACTTTGATCGAGCAATTAATTTTATTAGTAATTGGTATCCATCATATCCGCTACAACAGGATATTCAACAAATGAATGCACAGACTGATTTGGATCTATAACCGATGTAAGAATTGGAGAAATAATTATGAACTACGAAAATGTTAAAGATGCACTTAAAGAATTAGTTGCTTTGAATAGCCCTGGTACAACGTTTAGCAAAGTTTCAACAATTGCTGATTCAGGGGTAAAGACTGGAGAACGAAAGTTTGAAGTAAAGGATCTTCAAGAATCTAATTATGAATTGTTAGCCAATGTGTGTGACTTGCTTGGTATGAATAACATTTATCTTGATGATGAGGAAGAGTAAATTGGGGACAAAATAAAAAGCAGATCTAAATAGATCCGCTATCTCTTGAAGTTACCGATAACGTCAGCAATATTAGTTGGCTTGACTTTGGTTGCGAAGGATGAGGCAGATGGCATTTCCTTATTAAAGTTAAATGTCATTGCGCTCATTCCCTTCATATTATCAAACTTAGTATTAATCTTAGTTGCTAAATGATTTTGTTCATGTAAGTTTTTAGCAATTTGTGCAGTGTTAATACCTTCAAACTTAAATGCTGGTTTCTTCAATTTGTTACCGCTAAAGCTTTTTATCCTTAGCCTCTACAAGTTTCCTAGTAGTTCAGCATATATGTTCAACTCAGAGAGTTGCTGGGCGCTCGTGGGTTAAAAAATAAACCTATGCGTTGCACTTTCTTCAAATTAGAAGCTTAGCTCAGAGTTGCCATGCCCTATGGTTTAGGTTTTCTCTGAATTCACCCAGTACAAAAGATGATTCGCATCATCAATGGGTAACTGAAAATATTATAACACAGTATATTGTGGGAACAAAGGTGCGAGATACAAAATATGTGGAATGAAATTGAAAAAATCTTAAAAGAAAAACATATGTCAATATATCGTTTAGCTAAAGAAAGTGGAGTTAACGAGAATACATTACGCAATTATAAAAAGAACTATTCGAATGCTGACGGTGTTGATCCGAGTTTTAAAAATATATGCAAGATTGCTGATGCTTTGAATGTTTCTCTTGATGATTTACGAGACAAAGAAAGGTAACCGACAAAGGCCAGCAATACTTTATTAATAAGTTTTTGAGAGATGAGGAAGAGTAAATGAAAAGATACACAGTGACATCTAAGCCTATTGAAGCAACTGAAACACTTAAACAAATTCCAATAGCTAAAGAAGTTATTGCTGTTTTAAGAAGCCATGATCTTAATTATGAAGATGCAAAAAAAGCACTTGATTGTGCAAACCAAGTACTTTTGAATTATTTGCTTGACAAAAAGATTTAGTTGTTATTAAGCCAATCTTTTACGTTTTGTCCAGCATTTTTAGTTTTCTCTTGTTCTTTTTGATACTCAGCATATTGTTCAGCATTAGCACCGACTACATAGCTCGTTTCATAGTCAGCTGGTTCATCTGAATTTACTAATTTAGTACCTACATGAAGAAGCGTCCAACCCTTTTGTAGATATTCATTAGCGTGCTCGTTTGAGTAAATATCATCAAATTCAAGAGTAAAAACAATGTTTTTCATGACTTAATCATCTTCTTATTATCAGATGATTTCAGTTTAGCAGAAAGCGAGGTGAACGAAGTATGGAAGAAAAGAATGATATTTCGATTTTAAATTTAATTGAGAAAAACATAGGCAAAATAAAAGCTTCACATAATGTTGAAACAAAAAGTTTCTACATTTCTACAATTGAAAAGTTATGTGAAGCGTATGATCAGCAAATTAGTGCTGAATTAATGAATTTTCGAGAAGAAAAGCCATTGGTTAGGAAACCAATGACTAAAGAACAGTATGATGACTTCTTTAAAAATACTGGGATTTTACCCAATCAGCCAAAAGAGAGATGAACAAAGTATGGATATAAGAAGTGCAATAATTCAAGCAAAAAAGTTTGGCGGAGTAATCAAACGAGATGGAACATATTTTTATCCAACTGACGATTTTGGAAGAACAATTATTTATAACGAAGACGGAAAAATTATCTCTCCTGGTTGGGAACCATGTCTTGAAGAGTTAATAGCTTCTGATTGGGAAGTAAGTTTATTAAAAATTAAGGAACCAACCAAAACAGAATTAAGCAAGTGGAGAAAAGAACTAATTGAAAACCTAAAAAAGAAGCCTAGTTAAGGCTCCTGGATCAATTATTTAGGGAAGTTATCGTGAATGTTTATACCACTAATTGTGTTGCTTCCATATATAAGTGAAATATATCCTGATTTTTCTAGTGAATTAAGTGTTTCACCAAATGATTCAGGATCTAATTTAGAATCAAGCAATATTTCTCTAACTTCATATGTAGTAGTTGGACGTTTAGAAGAAATATGCAATTTAATTGCTTGAACTAATTTATCAACGTTATCCATTAAATCATCTCCCTATTATCAGATGATTTCAGTTTAGCAGAAAGAGAGGTGAATAGTGATGGAAGAGAAGGATAAAGAAAAACAGCCATCAATTAAGATGACTGCTAATGGAATTAAATATGACAGTAAATTTTATCACGTTGTCATATCTAAGAATGGAAAAATCAAAGTTGAGCCAAAACTAGCTAAATTTAACAAAAAGGAAAGTAAAAAATGATTGAACTAGCTGTAGTAGCAATGTGGGTATTTGGATTAATAATTGTAACTTTGATGAGTTATGAGAAAACAAAAAACACCACATTGAATGTAGTGTCGGTAATTTTAATTCTCATAGTTACAACAATTATTGTTGCTTCTTTAAGTCATAGTTAAATGCTCTCAAGGTAGCAAGAACAGACTCATTAGCTGTATCAAAATCGTTTCGATCAGCCCCATATTCACCAGCTTTAGCGATTTTTGACAAAGTATCGTTAACTAATTTTTTCTCTTCTGAATTACAAATTGGTAATACTTGACCAGCTGATTTTTGCGCTTGTCTTAGATTGTTTATGTCATCAAATTGGTTAAGGCAAGAAGCTAAATCGCCTAGAAAATTAGAAATTAAATTATTTTTGAAATCTTGCATCGCTTGATTTCTCTTAAGTTTTTCATTTTCTTGCGCAAACTTTTGCTTGGTCATTTCTAACTCTTTAACAGTTTTGTTATTACTTCGATTATTCAGAAAAGTAACAACAGAGGCTACTACAGCAACAATGATGCTACCAATTTGACTAATTAATGCCCAGTTCATTTAACTATATACTCCTTATTAATTCTATTGAAATTATAGCAGAAAGCGAGATGAGCAGGGATGGATATAAGAAGTGCGATAAACGAAGCAAAAAAAGAAGCCTAATTAAGGCTTCTGGATTAATTATTATGTTTGAGTTGATAATCCAGTGCAATTAACATATCACTATTTGGTAAAACTCGATTTACATTAAGAGACTGCTCATATCTAACGCCATCAACTATATAAATAAGAATTAGATTATTAGTCAATTTAAAGTTATTCAAATGCTGAAAGCAAATTATAGGACTGGCACTAGATCTAGCTGGAATATTAATAGGAGTAACGTCCGACCAACAAATTTTTTCATTATTATCAATCGTTTGACTTAATAAACGTGCATGGTGCCAAGATGATTCAACTATATCATCATTATTTTTCAAAAATATGTGAGTTAAGGTAGCTGGACGGGACGACATATTACTAATTAATAAACTTACATTTAATTGTGTAGATACTTCATGAACCCATCGTATATAAAGCTTAATTTTGATGTGTTTTTCGTAATAGGTATTAATCGCAG
>OKSF01000044.1_pt1 | contig 100389 bp, 105 predicted proteins | sample 1606061 | NCBI WGS metagenome assembly OKSF01 (sample SAMEA3541567, study PRJEB24748) | human gut metagenome | biome: human gut; feature: human-associated habitat; material: faeces | place: China | collected 2012
TAATCTCCTTAACACCTGTGACAAATACCTGAGAGATTGTTTTCATCATTGACCAGCCATGATCAATGCCGATTACTTCTAACTTGTTATTCATGTTCCTTTCACTCCTTTTCTGTATTGTCTGCATTATTGTTTTGCAAAATTTCATATAATTACCCACACCCTTTCAAGTGCTTAGTTTGGTCAGATGCAGGAATATCATCAGACCTGCCATAAAAATGCTTTCTCATTAATTCCTCATACAGTTCATCACTCTCTGCCTTAACTTTCATAAGACAGTAGAGAACCACTGTACTAATAATGATTACGAACCAAATTAACACTTTGCCCATTCGACCACTCCTCTCAAATAAAAAGAGGACCAAACCAGCTGATGGAGTATTCCATCTCAAGTGCTAATTTAGTCCTCACTAAATGTTTTTGATATAAAATTGTACCTAATCTAAGCACACAGATTCACTCTCAGACTGATTGCGGACATCTGTGATACTGACTTGGATTTTCGGTTTAATATTGCAGCGCTGCCCTATCTTTACCGCTAAAATGGTATAAAAATAAGGACTAAATTAGGCATAACCCCTTGATTTTACTGGGTTTCATCTAACTTGGTCCTATTATAACTCAAACACCACGCTGCCACTTGTAAACGGCCTGCGTTGATTCGAAGCCCATATACTCCGCAACATCAATCACCCTGAGGTTATTGTCCTTGCGGAGCTGGTTGATTCGTTCTCCGGTAGCTTTAAGATCTAATACTGGATAATTCATATGAATGCCTCCTTGTGTAAATTCGTTCAGTACGTTACTTACTAATTACAACATCCTCTGCATACGCATCAGACACCGCTGTTTTTCTATGGATGTAAGGCTATTATTATCGATTGCTACGTTTTGTGTGGTGTTATAATACATCAATTTATTTTATTTGTAAAGATTTTTCGTTGTCACCGATTTAAAAACAACCATATCGTTGCGTTTAAATTTTGGTATTCCGATAATCCTGAAACACCTCCATTATCGGTCTCCCTCTATCAATCTGAATGTCTTATAGTTTGTATCGTCCTGTGGGCTGCAGTATATCGCAAACTCGATATTTTTAAATGCATGCATATAATCTTTAATCACATTTTTTGCAGCATATGCAACGATATTTGCTTTATTCATAAAAGCTCCACATCCAAATGCTCCAAGTATTACTGTATCATTTCCTTCAGAAACGGCAACATCCAGTATGCGTCTTAATCTCTTCTCATGTATTTCAAGCATTTCCTTATCGCTGATTTTTGCTGCCTTTTTGCCATCGCCTGTATTATGTTTATTGCTTGGCATGGCTCTTAAATTCGGTGCTGCGCAAGTGATTACATTTACCTTATACCACTCATTCTCTGGCAATAAAGCCGGGTTATTTGTATCGCTTTTAAATACCGTTACCTCCGGTGTATAAATGATATCGTCGTTATGTAATGGATTTCTTGCCTGCTTATGAGGTGTATAAAATCCATCCCACATATCAGGTGAATTCAGACAGAAATAAAGATATGAACACCTGCACAGACACTCCTCCTGAGCTGTTGAACCTCTTACAACACCTCCGCCCGGATTTGAAGCAGATGCAAAATTGTGTACTGCTACCTTATTATCTCTATATGCCTTTGCAGCCTCAAACGTTCTCTTCTTTGAAACAATCACTTTTGCAGGCTCATCATATATATTTAGATTCGGTTTCTCCAAAGCATCTGTTTCCAATATTAATTTCTGTCCACTTGCAGATGCCTTTAAGTCAGCATTAAGCTTTCCATTTGTTTTGCTTAATCTCTCTGTATCCTGAAATATTAATACATTTTCTTCTCTTCCCATAATGATTCTCCATTTCTTTAAAAAATGCCTGTGTTACCAGCATTTTCTATGCCATAGCTGTCTCTCCTTCCATTATACCTTACAATTCCGTCTACTGTTAATTTTATTTTCTTCATCCTGTTTTTTCAATAAACCTGTGGTTTACTTTTTTCATGTCAGTTCTTGCTGACATGATGATAATACACCAACTTCGAGAAACTATTTTCATGAGAAGTTTACACCTTATTTCAAGCAAAGGATTTCATACTTCAATGGACAGCAAAAAAGCCCTGTCCTTACGAACAGAGCCCTATGCATTATTTTGCACTTACAAACCTTACTATCACATCAATTCCAGCCGCCCAAAAGAGTATCGCCCCCACGATATATACCTTTGTCTTCTGCTCGAAACCGAAGTGATATCCTGTGTAAATGCCTGCCACTATACAGATGACAGTGAGCAGCGCCACCATTATCATAATGGTGAGAAGTCCGGTACCAAGGAAGCCGAATGCTATTCCTGCAAGAACCGTATAAAATGCGGTGATTCCTGCTATCCTTAGCACTCTTTTCATGTCAAGCTGCGCCTGACAATGCTCCTCAATCCTTTCGTTTCTTATAGCCTTTCCTATAAGCCTAATCCCCAGTCCTATCAGTATTCCGATAGAAATTATCTCTCCTAAAAGTGCTTCATCCTTCACCGAGTATTTCCCATTAAGGAAGCTTGATAGGAAATATCCGATATACATTGCTAACAACTGACAAATCGCAATTATGACGCAAATGGCTGTAAGCTGTTTTTTATTTATTTTTTGAACTAGGGAACCCTGACATTCCATCGCAACGAAAATCTCAAGCGAGCTTCCCGCCACGATTAACAGATATTCTATCCAGCCCATTTTTGCCTCCCCTGATGTTTAAACATCCGTAACTGTTAATTATAATTATTTGTCGCTATCTGCCTTAGCATCTATTGAAGCTAATTTATATATGAACTTAACACTGCCCGTCTGTCCATCAGCGATTGCTGAATATGTCTGATATTCCTCACCTGCGTCAATTACTGCCTGAAGCTTGTCGGTGAATGGCTTTAAGTCGCCGTTGTATGCGTCAAGAATCTTGTTGATTCCCTCCTCATTGAACTGTACCATACCGTCTGCAAGTGTGTGTGCACCCTCTGAAAGTGTCTTAGAGCCTGTTGTGAGCTGGTCAACACCTGAGACTATCTGATTTGTTCCATCTGCAAGCTGTGAGGCTCCGCTGTTGAGCTGTGCGTTGTTTGCTACAAGTGTGTTTGAACCGTCCACAAGCTGCTTGATACCGCTTGTGAGAGTTGGCACTGAGTTCATGAGTGACTGTGTTCCGGCTGAAAGCTGGCTTGCTCCGGCATTGAGCGCTGTTGCTCCGGCGTTAAGTGTATCATTGTTTGATGTAAGCTTTGCTGCTCCGGCATTAAGCTGAGACGAACCATCTTTTAAGTCTGCAACGCCTTTGGTAAGCTCTGGTAGTTTTTCTGCCAAGACCTTAGCTCCGAGATTAAGCTTTGTTGCACCACTCACCAAACTCTCTCCACTCTCCTGTTTTGCATTAATCTGGTCTGAAATATTTTTCTTTGTAGAATCAATTCCGGTAATTACAGCCTCCTGTGCTCCGGTTTCAGCTCCCGTTTTTGCTGCGTCTGCAACAGATGTTCCAACTGCATCCTTTGAGCTGCTTGCTACTCCATCTAATACCTGTGTAGCCATAGTTTTTAACTGACTGTCAGTATTGCTTGCAGATAATGCTTTAACATCGTTATCATAATCTTTGCCTGAAGCCTTATATATTGCTTTTATTGCTGATTCTCTTGAACCCAACTGATCTTCATACTTTTTAACCAAAGCCTCACCTGCCTGTTGTACAACAGTGGCTTCAATCTGTTGTTTAACCTGTGCTTCAACTGTTGAATATATCATATTATATAAAGTTTTATTAGCCTTAAGGTTCTCAACAGTTTTTTCAACACTGCTATCACTTGTCATTTCGTTATAATACTTCTCAGCAGCATATTTCTTTGTATTATTATAACTTGTAGCATTAGTATCATCTGCCAGTTTTGCATCTACTCCTGCTTTTGCAGCTTTCTTATACTTTGCAACTTCTTCATCTGACATCGGGGTCTTTAAAGCTTTATTTAAAGTATTAATTCCATCTGACAAAGAATTTACACCAGACACAAGAGATGGAGCACTCTGTGACAACGTGTCTGTGCCACTCTTAAGTGTATCCATACCTGCATCTAAATTGCCTACACCTGCTGCAAGTGTGCTTGCTCCATCCGTATATGACTTCAAGCCATCCTTAAGTGTTGCACTTCCGCTTGCAAGCTGTCCTGCTCCACTATTAAGCTTATCTGCTCCTGAAACAAGGGCTCCTGTGCTGTTTCCAAGTGTATTCAGCCCCCCACTTAATGTACTAACTCCATCAGTATATGCCTTAAGTCCACTCTGCAGTGTGCCAACTCCTGATGCGAATGTGCCAAGCTTACTCTGCAATGTTGAAAGTCCGTCTGAAAGTGTATCAGTACCCTCTGCCAGTGTCTTTGAACCATCCTGAAGCTTTGTTGAGGCATCCTTTAAGTCATTTATCATGTCATCGAGGTCTGATGTGTCAATTCCGTCTGTGCTTACATAATCAGATGCGTTTACCACGAAGGTCATGGCTGCAGGCATTGAGAAATTCTTTACATCTGCTGTCATTTCCATGTATTCAGGGATATTTACATCGCCATCGAGATCTCCGTCCTTGATTCCGAGGCTGTCCTTTAAGCCCGGAAGTGCATAGCCGAGCACTACGCTTGATGAGTCGCTTACCTCAGCCTTGCCGTTTGTCACTTCGATATTCTCGAAGCCATCACCGAGTACAAGTCCTGTTACTGCTGCAAATGGTACGGAAACTGTCTGCTTCTCGCCGTTTACTGTCTCTGTATATGATGTGGTATTTGTGTAGTCAAAACGAATTTTGACCTTTCCTGATTTTCCTGCAAGGTCCTCAGGTGAGATTTCTTTTCCATCGAGGTAGTATGTAACCTTCTGTGTTACAGGTGGTTCCTCTGTTGCTGTGCCCTGATAGTAAATGTCCTTGCCGCCGGCCTGCCATGTGAGCTTATCACCGCTTTGTGTGAATTTTTCCTTGCCCTTTACGTTCTCGATATCTGAAAGGTTTGAAGCATCCTCCAAGGTATCCTTTTTGTCTTTATTTTTAAGGTGATCTACTACGATTGTTTTGTTTACGTTGCCGTTTGCATCTGAGATGAGGTATACGCTCTCGTCCTTGTCTGCATCGTTATCCTTTAATGATACGCTGTCCATGAGCTTATCTGCTATGTCATCAGCATCCTTGCTGCTTCCTGTTGTGCTGTCTGCCTCGGCTGTGACTGCGGTGCTGTTCTTCTCTGCAAAAACCGCTGTTGCTCCGATTCCTGTACCTACAAGTGCTATTGTGAGGACTCCGGCTACAACACGGACAATATATTTACTTTTTAACTTTTCTTTCAATTCTGGTAATTTCATGTCTTATTCCTCCTGATTTTGTTTTTGAGGTCATATTTTTATGTTATGAGGGTCAAAAAGTATTTTATCCCTCATTTATGATTAATCAGATTACTTAGCTGTCAGGTTCTTGTTTTTAAAGCCTGCGCTTGTGGCACATATTACTCTGTCAAAAATCATAAACATTGACGGAAGTATAAATACTACTACAAACATACTGATGATTGCGCCTCGTGCAAGCAATATACAGATAGAACTGATCATATCAATGTTTGAATAAAGTCCTACACCAAAGGTTGCAGCAAAGAAACAGAGAGCACTGACTATAACTGAGTTTGTCGAATCTGCAAGTGCCTTTGTGATAGCCGGCTTTTTGTCCATTCCGGTGTATCTGTTCTTTCTGTACTTTGTGGTCATAAGTATCGCATAGTCAACCGTTGCACCAAGCTGTATGGTTCCGATTACGATGCTCGCGATAAACGGAAGCTTCGTTCCTGTAAATCCCGGAATTCCCATATTTACAAAGATTGCAAACTCGATGACCGATACAAGTATGATTGGAAGCGATACCGATTTGAATACCACGAGAATGATAAGGAATATCAATACGATTGATACTGCACTTACACGCTTAAAATCTGTATCTGTGATAGTGATAAGGTCCTTTGTACAAGGTGCCTCACCGATAAGCATTGCGTCCTCGCTGTAATTCTTTACTATCTTTTTAATCTCTGTTATCTGGTTGTTTACCTCATCTGATGCTGTCGCATATTTTGATGAAACAAGCATCATCTGGTAATCACCGTTTTTGAATATCTCTTTTGCCTCATCCGGCACCATATCATCCGGTATGGTAGGTCCGAGTATTGAGTCAAGCGATACTGCAAGCTTTACTCCATCGACCTGCTTGATATCATCTATCATGCTTATGCTGTCTGCCTTTGACATATCGCTCGGTGCAATGATGATATGTGTGGCACCCATAGCATACTCCTTGTCGAGTCTGTCATTGGCCTGCTTACTGTATGCACTGTCAGGCATAGTTCCTGCAAGGTCATAGTAGACCTGATCATGAGTGTATCCGTATATTGCCGGGATGAGCACTACGATGAAAATCACTGCAAGTATCTTATAATGATTTGTTACCCAGCTCGCAATCCTTGAAACATCCGGCATGAGGATCTTGTGCTTTGTCTTCTCGATTGCCTTATCACATGCAAGAATCAGTGCAGGAAGGATAGTTACACATCCGATAACTCCAAATACAACACCCTTTGCCATTACGATTCCCAGGTCTAGTCCAAGTGTAAAGCTCATGAAGCAGAGGGCTACAAAGCCTGCAATTGTTGTGATTGAGCTTCCTGTTACTGAGACAATAGTGTGTGAAATGGCATGTGCCATCGCCCTCTCCTTGTCTCCGTCATATCTGTCTATCTGCTCCTGATAGCTATGCCACAGGAAAATCGAGTAATCCATTGTTACGGCGAGCTGCAATACTGCTGTCAGTGCCAGTGTCAGATATGAAATCTGTCCCTGTATGAAGTTTGTTCCCAGGTTATAGATAATTGCCATTCCTATACTTAAGAGGAATAGCATCGGAACTACGATTGAATCCATTGTAATTCCCATTACAAGCATTGAAAGTAATGCTGCTATGATGACATATATTGGAGCCTGCTGTATAACAAGGTTTTTGGTGTCAGTGTTGACCGCAGCCATTCCTGCAACGAAGCAGTGGTTTTTCACCATCTTATTCATCTTGTCAACGGCTTCCATTGTCTCATCCGAGCCCATTGTGTCACTGTAGGTGACGAGCATGAGCTGGCTGTTTGCATCCTTGTTGTTGAATGCGTCGTACACCTCATCCGGAATTGCCTCTCTTGGCAATGTGGAATCAGCGATTGTTCCGTACCAGATGACATCCTTAACCCCCTCAAGGTCCTCAATGTCATCAGCCAGAGTCTCTATGTCCTGATCCTTCATATCCTCTAAGATCACAAAAGACAACGCTCCGGTTCCAAACTCATCTACCATGATATCCTGGCCCTTCATAGTCTCTATCTGGCTTGGCAGATAAGAAAGGATATCAAAGTTGATTCTCGTGTTGATAAAGCTGATGCCCGACGGTATAAGCAGTGCAAATGCAACTATCAGTATCAGCACACGATGTTTTACGACTCCTTTTCCAAATTTAATCATTAGATTCACCACTCTTTCTTTTATTCGTATTGAAGTATAAAAAAAAAGACCGAATAAATAAATATTCAATCTCTTCGATTTGTCATGTGAGATATACAAATCCATCAATTTGTATATCCGATATGACACATATATGATATTGTATTTGATTTCTGACACTTTTTCACAGCATTTTCATATTTATATGAACGCATGCCTCTTTATGGTGCCTCTTTATGATTCTGCTTTATGAGCTTGCTTAAGCCGTCATTTTCCATGGCAATTGTCCTCTACAGCTCACTTAGTATATCATCCATCGAGCGCGTAATCAAATACATGTATGCCTCAGCCATCTCCTTCGGCTCAATATCATCCATGCCCTGGGCTATCCAGCCCTCCGTGATAAAGCACAACGACTGCGCATAATATGTAGAAATCACCTCCGGTGTGAGCCAGCGGTATTTGGATTTCTTTCCCGTGCTCTTTTCGCTTATGATATTCATAAACATCTCATAGACGCACTTCATGGCAATCTGATTAAACGTCACAGCGCCCTCCAGCTTTAGTGCTTTCTTGTAAAAAACACTGTTTGCCGTGATATTATTGAGCATCAGCACAATCGCTTCAAAAATCATTCCTGCATTGAGCAGCGGCTTGATGGGCTCAAGCAGCTCGTTTTTGATAATCCACTCTATCAGCTCGTACTTGTCCTGAAAATGATTGTAAAACGTAGGGCGGATAACTCCGGCCTTGTCCGTTATCTCTTTAATTGTAATCTTATCGATTGGCTTTTTCGCTGAAAGCTCTATAAGGCTCTCAGCGAGCACCAGATCTATTGCATTCTTACCTTGCTGTGTCATTACTCATCAAACTCCATCGTGACAAAGTAGCCCTTCTCAGTCTCCCTCACATCCACGACATCGCCCTCGCGGCTTTTAAGCCTCTCGCTGACCACGTAGTTTCCCGACATGGCAATCGCATGCTCTATCGTATAATAATATGAAGTTGGAAGCTTGCTCTCTGTTACCTTCAGATGGTCACCGACCTTGGTAAGTCCGGGTCTCTCCATCTTAAACTCCATCCGACGCATTCTGTCGCCTTTCTGTTACTGCTTAATTGTCCTCTTTTCTGTCCTCGACAAACGTTGCCTCAAACTCCTTTTGCTTGTTGTAGGCGCTCTCCGCCTTTGTGGCACGGCTTGTAATCCAGATATTGGACACTCCGTTGAAAATCAGTATGATACCGACAACAACAGTGGCTGTTTTCATTACATCAAATGCATTTGTCACGCAGATTATTCCAAAAATCAGACTGATTATTGAAAAAATCAAGCCGACACTCCAGCCTCCGTAACCGTATTTTCTGGCATCCACCGCCTCAATAATGCTCCTGATGCTGTGAAAAATGAGCACCAGACCGATGACTATAGGTATCAGGCTCACAACAACCTGAGGCTGCACCAGAAACCATATGCCCACTGCCAAAACCATAAGTCCAAGCAGTGCCGAAAGCCCGTTTGTAACTATATTCAAAAAATAGCTGCACATATAGACCACTCCGATGATGATAAGCACTACCGCAAGCACATTGGCCACAATCGTGAGCACCGAAGCTCTCCATATGATAAACACCAGTCCCAGCGCTATGCAAAGCACTGATGACAATAGAAAATCAGCCTTTATTCTGCCTAAAAACTCCTTCATACACGACCTCCTTTATATATCATGCCCTACTTTACTTTTCTAATTCAGGCCTCTGCACTGTTCTTGACCAGGTCAAGAACAGTCTGAAGCTCAGCACCCTCAACCGGTGCAGCTCCATATCCAAGACGCTTGTGATCTTCTGTAATCTCAGCCAGCTCAGTAGTTTTATCGGCCTCCACATCAATTACAAAATATCTGCCCTGTGACGCAGCATCATCCCACACGAGATAAGCACGGATTGCGCAGTTTGGAGCCATATCTCTTGTCGGGAAATCAACTCTGGTGACATTAAGCGTATCAGAAATCTGCATAGACATAACAGAGAAATCCTCCTCCATATATGGATACATACGCTTCTGCTGATATGCCTCCTCGTACAGCTCATCTATTAGCTTTTCCTTCTCATCGGCTAGTCGGTCCATGAACTCTTTTCCACCCTCAAACATCTTTGCCGGCAGGAAAATATGCTCATACTGCATACGCTCAAAGATGACATACTGCTCTGCTGTCATCTGTACAGTCTTGCCCTTTGTCGGTGATGTAGGATGTCCCTCTCTTCTGGCCTTTTCCACTGCCTCAATCTTTTCTACAAGAGGCTTTTTGAAAATCAGATTGTGAGTGAACGGGTTGAATGCGATACCATCAATCTTTAACTCTTTACTTGCCACCATATTGTTGACTGCAAGAAACGGCATATTTACAATGCATGGTGACGGATGATCCTTAGAAATCTGCGCCTTTGATGTATAAATCGGCATGAAAGTCTCTCCCTCACCGTTTTTAATAAATAGCGGAATCGGCTTGTTGTTCTCTCCGACATTTGCAGGTACCAGGAATCTGCTCTTAGTGCATTTTTCAATGAGCTTATTGAGCGTCTCTGCCTTTTTGTCGCTTGAATACTGTGTCATCAGCGCCTCAACCTCCGGGTTATGCACCTCAAGAGTGAAGGCCGGATCATCCTTTAATTTATTTTTGATTTTATTATTATCCATTTATACTGCTTCTCCTTATATTAAATGCCCGGATTTACATCCAGGCATTATTTTAACACATTTCTTTTATCAACTCAACAATCTTAGTGTCTCTTGCTATCCATTCTTTATCAAGAAAAGCGCTGTTGGCCTTTATTATCTCATCCGGCGTAGCCCATGACAGATGATACTCAAGCCTTATCTCGCTGTCTGTCATCTGTGCTGCCACATGCTCGTCCTTCACATCACAGAAATACACGTAGGTGTGACAGTAATATATCTTGTCAGCCTCAAATATATCGCGTCTCTTTTCTATGACCTTGCCGCACTCCCTGATGCTTTCCGGCACGACAAGAAGCCCTGCCTCCTCGCGCACCTCCCGCGCCAGCGCCACCTCGTTGGTCTCGCCTGCATCGATGCCACCGCCCAGTATCTTGTAGTAGCCCTCACCGGCCTGCTGCATGGCAAGCTTGCCGTCTCTGATAATAACCGCGCGCACTGCGAAGCGCTCAAATACCTCCATATCATCGGAATAATTGTGTTTGTCAAATGTATATAGTGTCCTCATATTTATCCTCCGTATATGGGCTGTAATCATTCATTAGTATACATGGAAAGTAGTTTTTATTCTACACCATTTGACGGCGAATTGGAATACTATTATTGACCTTTTACCTGCAAAGTAACACCACAGTCTCTATGTGCTCTGTATATGGGAAGCAGTCATATGGTGTTGCACGCTTCACTGTATATCCATGCTTTGTGAGATACTTTAAATCCCTCGCCAGTGTTTCCGGACCACATGACACATATACCACTCTCTCCGGCGACAGCTTGACAACCGATGATAAAAATGCCTCGTCGCTGCCGGTTCTTGGAGGATCCATTATGACAACATCCGCTTTCTCACCCTTTTGTGCCATCTCGACCATGAATTTTCCGGCATCATCATTGTAGAAGCGGATGTTTCTGATGTCATTTCGCTTTGCATTGGTAACTGCATCGCGGATTGCATCACGGTTTAGCTCGACTCCGATGACTTCACCTGCATTTTTCGCTGCTATGATGCCTATTGTTCCGGTGCCGCAGTATGCATCGATTATGCGCTCCTTGCCGGTGAGATGTGCTTCGTGAATGGCTTTTTCGTATAAAAGCTCCGTCTGTACCGGATTCACCTGATAAAACGAGTTTGGCGATATGCGGAAGGTGCAGCCACACAGCTTATCCTCTATGAAGCCCTTGCCATAAAGCGTGATGTTTCTGTCTCCGAGCACCATGCTTGTCTTTTTATCATTCACGTTGAGCACCACTGTCGTGATATTGGGATGCTTTTTCCTGAGTGCTTTTACGAAATTGTTCTTCGATGGAAGTATCGGCGATGCCAGGACAAGCACTACCATTATCTGCCCTGTTGCATAGCCCTTTCTCACGAGAACATGTCTGAGAAGGCCATAGCCGGTGTCCTCATCATAGGTCTTTATCCTGAATGAGCGGAGCATATCCTTTATGTCCCTTATTATCTCATCTGACTCCTGCTCCTCTATCATACAGCTTTCGATATCCACCACGTCATGTGTGTTTTTCCTGTAGGCTCCCGCCACAATCTGACCACGCCTCGTACAGTCAAAGGCTGCATGAACCTTGTGACGATAATAGAGGGGATTTTTCATGCCGACAATCGGCTCCACAAAGCAAAAGGGCTTTAGCAGTTTTTTCATGTATGCCTGCTTGGTTTTTAACTGTTCCTTATATTCTACGCCCTGATAGTCGCAGCCGCCACATTTCTTCGCATACGGACATGCATTATCACTTTTTGCCCGGCTGCTTTTCTCCTTTAGTCTCGGCTGTCCGTTGGCTTTTTTGTATTTCTTCTCATTACGCGTGGGTTTTTCCCTGTAATTGCCTTGATTTCCCGCCATATCTGCTCCTTAAAATCAGCTATGCTGACTACTTTGTGTATGTATTATATAGATACACATGATTATCTATACAGTGCCATCCGCTTGAAGCGCCTGCTGTCACACATATATATGTCTTTCCGCTTGCTGCCTTCTCATAGCTGACCGCACAGTTGCCGGACTGATTTACAAAGCCTGTCTTTGCACCGATTACCTCGCCGCTTGTCATCCTGTCCTCTATTCGGCGCAGGAACAGATTTGATATGTTCAGGTTCTCCGGATGCTGCGGTGTTGCAGCCGTGCTATATGTATGATTTGAAAGTACTGTTTTACAAATGTCGTCCTGCATCGCTGCCTGCATGATGACCGCCATATCATAGGCTGTGCTGTAATTGTTCTCATCATATATGCCGACAGGGTTTGCAAAATGTGTGGTCTGACCTATACCAAGCTCTGCTGCCTTCTGGTTCATCATATCGACAAATGCTTCCATGGAGCCTGCTGTATAAACCGCAAGCTGATATGCCGATTCTCCACCTGATGGCAGGATGGTTCCGTTAAACACATCGCGAAGAGGCACCTGCTCACCGTCTAAAAAGCCTGTTGTACTGCAATCATGCACATATGAATAATCTGTGGCTTCTCTTGTAATTGTAACAACCTCGTTGAGCTTGTTTTCTATCACAGCCTGCCTGTCTATTTCGGTGTTTTCATTCTCCGCTGCAGCAATTGCATTTTTCTCAGCCTGCTCTGCTGCTACAAGCACTGTCATAACCTTTGTCATGGAAGCCGGATACATTTTCTCATGTGCATTCTTTCCCGCAACAACTGTGCCGTCCTGCTCATCAATCACTACGGCATAGGAGCTCTCCAGCTCATCTCCGATTGCTGCTGTAGCGTCAGACTCCTTTGGAGCAAAGAGCTCCTTTGCTTCCTCCGTCTCACTTACCTGCTCAGTAACACCGGTCACATTTTCTGTGGCCGTTCCTGTGTCTTTTGCCTTATTACTGTCTTTTTTTGCTTTATTAAAGCACGATATAACTATTATAATCGCTATAACGACTATCACAGCCACTATTCCTACAAGCTTAATCTGTGAAGCTCCTGTATTTCGTATGCGGCGTCTGTAATTTTTTCTGTTATTATTTCTCATATCCAATCCCTGTCTCGTTGTAACTATTCATCCCACGCACATTCGCAAAACCGCACTTGAATAATCACATTTCATTTTATACTGTAACCTATTTAGTATACTCCCTATCCGGAAGCTGTGCAATAATTATCGCAATAAACATGAGCACACATCCAAAAATTTCTCTGCCACCCAGCATCTGGCCAAGCAGAATCCATCCCGCAATCACAGAAACCACCGACTCAAGACTCATCGCCACCGATGCCACCGCCGGATTTAAGCCCTTTTGTCCGACAATCTGCAGCGTATAGCCCACTCCGCTTGAGAAAATACCGGCATAGAGAATCGGAATCCATGCATCCCATGTGCAAAGCGACTGTGTCCACTGTGCTAAACCGCCGGCAGACGGTCCCATATCTGTAAAAATCATCACTATACATGAGCCAAGCCCGGTGACAAAAAACTCAATACATGAAAGTCTGACCGCATCTACCTGTGATACGAAATGGTCTATAACAAGTATCTGTATCGCAAAGCACAATGCCCCTGCCAACAGGAGCAAATCCGAGCCACTAAGTGAAAATGTCCCATTCATGCACAGAAAATACATGCCTATAAGCGCAATAAACACACCTATCCATATTTTGGCTCCACATTTTCTTTTGAGGAAAATCCCAAGTATAGGCACCATAAGTATATATGTAGCTGTAAGAAATCCTGCCTTGCCGGATTCTGCTCCCATGCTGATTCCAAGCTGCTGCAGGTTGCTCGCAAAGAAAAGTGCTATTCCACAGCAGCTTCCGGCTATCCAAAGCTCTTTCTTTTGCTTTTTGCTTTCAGGCCTGTTTACCGTCAGCTCTTTCTTATCCAGTATTTTTATTACCGGCAGAAGGCAGAGCGCACCAATAAGGAAGCGGATGCCGTTGAATGAAAATGCTCCAACTGCATCCCCTCCCTTTGACTGCGCTACAAAGGCTATTCCCCAGACTATATCTGCCAAAAACAAAATAAAGACATGTCTTGTCTTTGAGGCTGTATTCATTTTAATTATTCCTCCGTGTTATCAAATCTATTTAAGGTTACCGTTTGCCATTGTCTCCGGTAACCTTAGTAATCCGTCTTATTTGACAAAATCAGAGATATTATATCACCGACTGCCTTAAATTGCATACTTAAATATGCTGTTACATATCGTTTGTATATGAAATTATACAAAAAACAGGCAGCAAACACCCTCTTTGGGTATTCGCCGCCTGTCTTTATATCTTATTGCGTAACACTATTATTTACGCTATTCTGCCAGCTTAAAATGCTTTATCTCTCCGTTTCCTGCCACATAGAAATCATTATCCTTGTAAATGCCTCTGTAGCCTTCTGTATTTTTATAGGTCAGTGCCTGCTGCTCCAAAAGACTAAAGCCGTTTTCACTGTCATACGAAAACAGATAGTAGTCATTCGCAGTAAATCCTATCAGATTTTTCTCTGGGTCAGCAAGAATAGCCTTGTAGTTGTATACAAACTCATTACTCCAGCTCTCAGAACTGTCGATAAGCTTCTGGTTCACCTCAACCGGCTTTGTCGGATCACTCACATCAAACATAGTAAGCTTTATCTTACTCTGCTGCGAATCACCATAGCCTATTCCAAGTACGTGCGTATCATCCCACATATGCAGATATTCAGAAAATCCACTCACCTCAAGCTCACCCAAAAGCTTTGGTGCTGTCGGATCGGATATATCTGCCACAAAAAGAGGATCTGTCTGCCGGTATGTGATGAAATATACATATTTTCCGACGAAACGTGCTGCGTAGATACTCTCCCCGCGCGCAATCTCATTTATCACACCGACCTCCTTCATATCCTTATCCAGCACATTAAGTGAATTGACAGGCTGGCTGCCGGTATTTGAGGTTGGAAGCACATACAGATACCCTCCCTGCTCATTTATTGCAAATTTATCGTTAAGATAACCATTCACTGAAGTCGTCTCCCCTGTCTCCATCACTCCGTCCTCAAACGAAATTTTGCTGATTTTGGTAAGCTCACGGCTTGCACTCCAATCGGAATGATACAGATACATGGCATTGCTTGAAACGTACACCTCACCGCTATTATTCATAATGCATTTGGCATCTATCGTTTTATCCGGTTTATTCACATCAAAGCTCGAAACAACTGTGCCTGAATATGTATCCTCTCCTATATAGAAGCAGTCATAGCTTATCACTTTGCCATTTACCTGAGGCACCCATTTCTCCAGATTATCCTCCTGCAGCGCCACATTTTTATTCATATCGGAAGTCTTTATATATGTGTCTGAAAAAACATATACCGTATTGCCGATTTTGCGCGATGTATTGTAAAATCCATCCTGACGCGCTTTACCTATAAGCACCGGTTTCGTCGGGTCAGCTATATCATAGCTATAGCATATAGTCTCATCCTTATCGCCTGCATGGTTTGATATGATAAGCATTTTTCCGTCACTGATATAAAGCTCCTCTACAGTATCTGACGGTACCTCAAAATCAGGACGAAACAGCGTCTCTTCCCCAGGCTTTCCATTTGAAATATCCGTAATGGATATCTGACCATCCTCGACCATGTAAATGTATTTTCCGTCCGTCTTTACCACATCACTCTCATCAACGCCCTCTGTCATCACGTTGGTTGTTGAATACTCTGTACCAACTGCCGACTCCTGTTTATTTGCAGACGATGCATCAGACGTAATTCCTGTTGCATCCGCACTCTCCAGCAAGTCTCCAGATGCAGTATTCCTTATGGAAGCCTCAGCTTTTTTTGCCACATCATACAATTTCCCGTAATCAGAGGCCGCTTCATAATCCCCAAGCTTTGCACCGCTCTTTATCCCTGCATAGACATTATTCTGCGCATTATTCTGCGAAATCACATTTGCAGTTTTTGTCTCCAGCTCATCTATACGGTTATTAAGCCGCACAACCTCCGTGCCTAAGACTGCAACAACAAGGACTGCCGCCACTGTGGCAAGCGCTTTTGCTGCCCGTGCAAATTTTTTGTGCTTTTTCCTGTTTTTGTCTTCTTTTCCGCCGTGATGGGTTTCATGATTTTTTACATAAATTTCATCACTGTACCCGGCCGATTCTCCGGTCGGCTGCGCTTCTTCAATTATTTGGTCATCGATGTAATTTAAACCATCAAATAAATCCTTTTTCGTCATAGATATACGCCCTCCTCATCCAGATATTTTTTAAGCTCTGCCCTTATCCTGAACAGTGTGGTCTTTACGCTGCTTTTGCTCCTGCCGCTCATATCTGCCAGCTCATCAATCGTCATGCCATACCAGTAGCGTCTCACGAAAAGCACTCTCTTTTCCGTCTCCAGTCCGTTCAGAAAATCCGATAAACACCTTCCAATGTCCGACAGCTCGCCCTCGTATTTTGCATTGCTGTCTGCAAGGCACTCCTCAAGCTCATCAAGCATACAGTTCATGTTGGAATTTCTCTTTGAAGCATTATTCCAGTCAATCCTGTCGCAGACGATATTGCGGCATACCCTGTAAAGCCAGGAAAGGAAACGCATAGGGCGCTCCGGCGGTATCTTGTTCCATGCTGCTATGTATGTGTCATTTACGCATTCCAGCGCATCCTCATGTGCTATCATCGTGTCTGCAAACCGGGTAAGCTTCGCTCCATACATCTGCGTGGTTGCACTGACAGCCTGCTGGTTGCGCTCAAAATACATATCAAGTATCTGTTCCTGTGTGTACATTTTCCGCAAACCTCCCTTCTATATATTATGTAGGATTTTGTTTGGTGGGGGTTACATCTCATCATAAATTCTTTAATTTTATTGTAACAGATTTTGCCTCACTTTTGCAAAGTTTACTTGACATTTCAAACCACATATACTATTCTAGTTTTGCAAAGTAAACTATGCAAAAGGTGATCATCATGAAAAACAAAATAAAAGAACTGCGCAAAGCAAACAAGCTGTCTCAAAGCGATCTTGCGGATATTATAGGTACCACACGACAAACGATCACGTCCATCGAAGTCGGTAAATACACAGCATCGCTCGGGCTGGCTTATAAAATTGCGCATCATTTTGGTCTGACTATCGAAGAAGTTTTTGATTTCAGCGATGTAGAGGACCAATAAACTTTTATAGCAAGGAGATTTAAAATGGATAAAAAGATTAATAAAATGAAAACCGAGATAAAACAACAGAATAATTTCTATATAGCAGTCACCGCTTTATGCCTGATTGCACTAGGAACGGATCTGTCTGGTATATTGACTTCTGCCTACAGCGATCCTCATGCGGCAAATTTCGTTAATGGATTTATATTAGGTTTGTTTATTGTAGTGGAAGTGTTTGTAATTATGAAGTTTGTAAAAAATCAGAAAGCTCTTAAAGATGAAGCTACTCTCAAGCGTCTCTACAACGAGTACCATGACGAACGTTCCCAGCAGATTAATGCAATGGCTGGTCAGAAAAGTCTCGAAGCAACTATCCTTGTTGCTGTTGCAACCGGACTGATTGTATGCTATTTCAGTCTTGAAGCGTTCCTTGGTATGCTTGCAGTAGTATTTGTAGCCGGTGCTACACGAAAATTCTATAAAGTGTATTATAACAGAACTTATAGTGCAGAATGATTGATTTATTTGAAACGAATGTTAAAAGCGGCAATCTACATATTGGTAGTTTGCCGCTTAATTTTTTAATTGTTCTTCTTTGCCATAACCAGTGCAACTACCGCAAGAACTGCATTTATCAGACACCAGCCTGCCCATATAGCAAGATCCGAAAAACTTCCATAACCCGCAAATCCGATAATTGCTGCCAATCCAAAGAGTACTATGAGTGCGATATTCCCACCCTTGCCTAACGATTTTCTCGTAGCGATTGAAACAATTCCACCTGCAAGCATAAGAATTGCCACAATTATTCCTGCACTTCCTGATGCCTCACCATTGGCCTCCAATGCATTAGATACTCCTGCAGCGCATGACTGAAATGATACAAAAACAAATAAAATTATTGATAAAATACCTGAAACTAATTTCCAAACCTTCATGATGAATTTCTCCTATCTTTTTAAATATTGCGTAGCTCTACTGTTTAATAATCATACTTCCATATGATGTTTAAATTATTTACTGCGCCGTAAATGTTATCGCATCTGAATCCGCTATTGTATCGTAGCTCTCAGCATTGTATATATGGAATTTAAGCTCCACCTGATCGACCGACGTGATTCCGTTTGCCTCAAGATCACTTGACATAATGGTTATATCATCTATCGACTTCTTTCCGTCATAGACTGTGGTTGAAAACAGCGGTGTCATCATATATCCATTGATAGACATATTGTCCACGTTTATTCCAACATTCTGACCTGAGGTGTTTTCGATGTAAAGTAAAATTGCTGTTCCCCAGAAGGAATTTTCATCAACTGTTTTTCCAACAATCCTTACACCATTTGCATTGTAAAGCTCCTGTCCCTCATCGTTTGGTGTCGTATCCATGTTTGCAAATTCAGATGTCTCAAGCTTTGAATATACATTCTTGAAAAGATTATCCCAGTTTGAATCGTATGCGTGGAAATACATCTCAATTTGTCCTACTGTATCTATTCCGGCAGCTTTAAGCTCTGCTGATGATAAATACATAACCTCATTCGACTTCTTTCCTGCCGCAACATCCGCGCTGAACAGATCTGTGATCATATAATCGTTCACGATAAGTGCATCACAGCCTATTGTATAGTCCTTTGCCGAATTATTTTCAACCAGAAGCTTAATTCCATCTCCCCATATGCTGTCCGTCACATATTCAGTCGCAGTTATTTTGATGCCATCCTGGTCTACAAGCACCTGCTCATTAATGCTCTCATCTGCTGATGCCTGATCTGCGCTGCCTCCACCGGTCTCTGTTGCGCTTCCCGGTGCAGCTATGCTCTTTTTTTGCCCTGTATCCGAGCTGCATCCCAATAGTGTAAAAGTGATTGCTGTGATACTCAGTACAAGAGCCAGTAAATTAGTTCTTTTTTTCATGGTTTAAGTCCTCCTCTGTAAATTGTAGGACTATTATACCATCACAGTATGAATACCGTTCTCCCCGCAGCGGTGGTAAAATTATATTCTAAACCTACTCCTGCACACCACTTGTCCTGAGCATTTCCATGCCATTTTTGCTGAGTAATTCGTTCACCTCTATGATTCCACCCGGACGGTCCTTAAAAATAAGCATAAGAAGAGCATCTCTCGGGATTTTTGCATACAGCTGTGGCATCTCGTATTTTCTCAAGGCCCTCCGTGTCTGCTCTAATGAAAGCTCTGCAGCATAACATATCCTCAGGATAATATCCCGCTGTCTGGTATGTTTTTCACCTGATAGAAGCTTGTAGCCGTATTTTTCCGGAATATCAGCCTTCAAAAACACCATCTGCTGTGTTATTTTCTTTTCCTTAAGCAAATCCTTTATGTACTCTGAAAAGGCATTTTGTTCCGGATCCATGATGCCTTTCTGCTCAAGACAAAATTTATCAAAATCAGATATATGGGTTTTTCCAAGGATATCATCCAATTCTTTTGTATTTTTTTGCTTCATAAATTTCTCCTATCTGCTATACTTGTACTTGTAACTATTCCTACCTCATTAGCGATACCTGAAAGGATACATGCACCATGAGCGATTACAAAATAATCTCAGCCTTAAATGAAGAACACAAGGTTTATCTGGTTCAATCTGCGCTTTCCGACAAGGTTTATGTTCAGAAAATCCTTGATGTATACAATATCCGCGTGTACGAATACCTTTATCGTAATCCTGTTGTTGGTATTCCTCGCCTTATCAATTACTATGAACAGGGCAATCAGCTTGTTGTAATCGAAGAATATATAAGCGGAACCCCCCTGCAGGAAAAAATAGACAACTCTGACCTTAGTGTTTCCGATATCAGAAGCTACATGATTATCCTCTGCAATATACTTGAGGCTCTGCACTCGATGACTCCGCCTATAATCCACCGCGATATAAAGCCGTCAAATATCATAATCACCAGTTATAACTATGCTATGCTTTTAGATTTCAATGCTGCAAAACAGTTTTCCGGACAACACGAGTCTGATACCGTGCTGATCGGCACTCCCGGATATGCAGCTCCCGAGCAGTATGGCTTTGGCTCTTCATCTCCAAAAACAGACATATATTCTCTCGGCATAGTACTGCGCGAAATGCTTGGCAGCATCACTCCGGTTCCTGACATTGCTCCAATTTTGCACCAGCTTAACCTGATTGCAGAAAGATGTACTCAGATGACACCAGCCGCAAGATACCAGTCTGTGGCAGAGTTAAAAAATGCCGTATCGCAGTCATATTATCCTGCGCAAAACAATACTTCTGCTGCCGGTAATTCAAGTCCATATGCACACCAGAACCATGATAATACAAACAATGCAGCCAATGCCGATACTGCTAAACGAGCTATCCACGACTGTGCTTCCCGTTTCCTACCACCCGGATTTCGCACGAGAACTCCATGGAAAATGCTGCTATCCTCAGTCGCATATCTGTTCATAATATGGCTTTGCCTGTCATTGGAATTAGAAAATACTTACGGAGCAAAGCTGTGGCTTGAAAGAATCTTCTGTCTTGGTATGTTCATATTTGCGATTTTCTGTGGCTTTAACTATCTCAATGTACAGAATATACTGCCGCTTTGCAAGAGCAAAAACCGCTTTCTGCACTATGTCGGCATAATACTGCTCGATGTGGCAGTGATTTTTGCTCTATTTGTGATTATGTTCATTATAGAGTCTGTTGCATTCCCTATAAAGTGATTATTTATATCATAGCACATAAAAATAAGCCATGTTCTCACCGCAGTGGTGGTAACATGGCTTATATATTTTTCATATTAATATATTTTGTTATAAAAAGCCGTTGACTTATACACACTTAATGTGTATATTATGATTATGGAGGAGGCATTTATGAAACAAAGAGAGCTTATCAAGAAACTAGAGGCTGCCGGATTTGAATTTTCAAGACATGGCGGTAATCATGATGTATATGTTCGGGGTTCAGATATAGAGCAGATTCCGAGGCATAAAGAGATCAACGAAATGCTTGCCAAAGCAATTTTACGTAAATGGGGATTATAGCATTTATAATTTATCACATATTATATATACATTAATTTATGGAGGATATTATATTATGAAACAGGTATATCCAGTTATATTTACACAATTAAATGATAAAAAAGACACCGTGCTTATTAATGTTCCTGATATGAATATATTAACAGAGGGCTTCGGTCTACCAGATGCTATAGAGATGGCTCGCGACGCCATTGGAGCAAACGGAATCACATTACAGGATCTTGGCAGGGAAATTCCGATTCCAAGTGATATTTCAGATATTGACATCAAAAACGGTCCCTTTGACAATACTGGTATTAGTCATGTTTCATTTGTGGATATAGATTTTGATGAATACCGCCGCAAGGTCGACAATAAAACCGTCCGAAGAAATGTCACTCTCCCTAATTGGCTTAATCAGGAAGCTGAGAAATCCCATATCAACGTATCTCGCGTTTTGCAGGAGGCTCTCATGGTAAAGCTAGGTGTATCAAGATAAATAAATTTAAAAACCAAATCAAACTAAAAAGAGTGCAGGTTATTTATTGAATAGCCTACACTCTTATTTTGTTCTCATACCTCAAATAGAATTTCAATCAAGGTATTAATCCGGTTATTTGCAAGAATGATTGATTAGAATGCCGCTCTGTAAATCTCCACAATATCGTCCTTGCTAAGCGGTACAAACGATCCCTTTGAACCCTCGCAGGCCTTCTTTGCCATCACCTCAAAGTTTCTGTCGTCTGTGATTCCCACAGCTCTTAGATTTGCCGGAATGCCCATTGTCTCAAAGAAGAATTTCTTCAGTGCATCAATGCCTGCGTGTGCAAGTGCAAAGTCATCATCACCGGAAAGTCCCCAGACATTTTTTGCAAACTCCACAAACATCGGAAGTGTATCGTCATTTAGTATGTGCTCCATCCATGCCGGTGTGAGTATTGCAAGTCCCTCTCCGTGAGTAATATCATAGAAAGCGCTCAGCTCATGCTCCATAGGATGTACGCACCATGCCGGTGAGCAGCCATCGCCCACAACGCCGTTGATTGCATGTGTGCCTGCCCACATCAGGTTGGCTCTGGCCTCGTAGTTGTCAGGCTGTGCAAGGGCAACCGGTCCATTTTTAATCATTGTACGTAACAATCCCTCCGCCATAAATTTCTGGCAGTCAGCATTCTCCATAGAAAAATAATTCTCCATTGTATGGCTCATCATATCTGCGGTTCCTGCTGCGGTCTGTTTTTTTGATACTGAAAAAGTATATTCAGGATTTAATATTGACATAGTTGGTACCATATACGGCGATCCTGTTCCCCACTTTTCATTTTTAGACATATCAGAGATAACAGCAAAAGGATCCATCTCTGTTCCGGTTGCGGAAAGAGTAAGCACATCAAATATCGGAAGTGCTGCCTTGACCTTTGAGCCATCAAGCACCAGATCCCATGCATCACCGTCATACTTTGCACCTGCCGCAACAACCTTTGAGCAATCGATTGTACTGCCGCCTCCTATTGCAAGCACCATGTCTATACCCTCGTTTTTACAGATTTCAACACCCTTTCTGACTGTCTCAATCTTTGGGTTTGGCTCCACTCCGCTAAGCTCAAACACGATCAGCCCCGCATCCTTAAGGATCTTCATTGCGGTATCGTAGAGACCGTTTTTCTTTATAGAGCCGCCTCCGTACACTAAAAGCACCTTGCTGCCATATGCCTTAAGCTCTGATAAGTTCGAAATGGTATCCTTTCCAAAATGAATTTTTGTTGGAATGTTGAATGTGAAATTGTACATATATAACACCTCCTGCTAAATAATAATATTTTTTAATCTCTCCATATCATCTGCATCGGGATGCGACAAAGCCTTGTCAAAATTTTCAATCAGCGCATCAATATTATCCGGATGCTCTGGGTTTTCTTTCATTTTCACATAGCGTTCCCTCACAGACTGTGGCATTTTGCCCTGACACATATATTCTCCTACAATAGTGTTGCTCGAATCAATGGCGCTTTTAACATTGCCAAGAATCCTTTGAAAATATGCGTCACTTCCTCCAAAACCGGCTGTTCCGAACAGAAATATCTTTTTATTTTTCAATTTAGATAAGAAATCTAATGTATCGCTATCCGCGTTTCCCTTGTCCGTCCAAAATCCAATGTATAGCAATTCGGATTCTGTCCCCTGCGCATCAGCCGTGCCAAAATAATCACAGCTCTCCTTTGGCAGGACTTCATGAATTTTATCAGCCAACTTACGTGTGTTGCCGGTCATACTACTGAATATTATAGAATAATTTTCGTTGTACATACAATATCCTCCTTTAAATTAAACTAATATTTGGGTGTTTACACTTTAAATCCATCAACTCATTATAGGCAAAGCAAGTATTGGCAATCATATTTTCACTTTCTCGTATCATAATTTCTCTCAGCATCCGATAAACACTTTTTTTCCACAAAATGCAAATCCGTAATGCTTGATATTATTCTCAGATATTCCCCTGTCCAGCAATTGAGTATCATAGTTTTTCTCATCAATTTGTCTGAGCGCTGCCGCAACTGTATCTTCGAGTCCACTTTCTTCACTGTCATCAAACACCTTAAACTCCATAACAAATGCGTCACGTCCCTTCTCCCTCGGAACCAGAACTACATCATATCTTCCAAAGCCACTTTCACGATTTGAAAGGACTTCATAATTATCACGTATATCAACCAAAAGTCCAAGCACAAAGCCATGATAAAAACGCTCCGGCTGACTACGGTCTGATGGATGATTGCCTGTATCAAAACTACTAAAAGTAGACATCGCCACATCATTCATATACACGTTCATTGCTTTTACATCCCCACTAAATAAAGCCTTCACAAATTCATTATAGTTGGATGATACATCCGCAAACCATCCTTTGAACAGATTAGAAAACATACTTATAGTCTCAAGATTCGTTATACTAAGTCTATACCAGGGCTCAAGAGTAATTCCCTTATGGACAATGCTATCAACCTTCAGATACCCACTCGCCAGAAGAAGGCTCCATATAGCGCTCTCATCTTTTTCGAGCCGGTTGAATACTATCTGTTCATCAAAATTAACCTCAATACTCTTTCCATTAACCAGACTTTCCATGAGGCTCTTTATCTCTGCAGATGATTCCTGTATAAGTCTGCTTATAAGAGCATTGGAGCTGGTAGCAGCCCAATAAGGCTTTAACTTTTTTTCTTTCAGGAAATTAGTGATAGACCATGGATTATATATATCTTTGAGCGAACCAAAGGTAAATCCATCATACCACTGCTTAACAACAGCTTTTTTATCACTCATGCCATACTTTTCAATCGACTCAAAAACCTCTTTCTCAGTAAAACCAAAGCAATCAGCATATTGCTCAGACGTAGTCGTAACAACTACCAGGTTATTCAAATCTGAAAAAACAGACTCTTTTGAGACTCTCGTAATTCCTGTCATTATTGCACGTTCCATATATGGATTGGTCTTAAAAGTAGAGTTCAGCAATCCTCTCATAAAATTCACGAATTCATCCCAATATCCATGAATGTAAGCTTCCTGCATAGGTGTATCATATTCATCAAGTAGAATAATAACCTTCTTTTTGTAGTACTCGCTTAAAAAATATGACAAATCTTTAAGGGAATCCTGAGCTGTTACATCATCAATCCTATCTGTCATGTCTGACAGCTTACGCCTGTCAGCTTCTGTAAAATCAGGACAATCCATCAGATAACGATACTGCCTGTATACATCCGCAATTATCTTCTTAACCTTCTGTACCGCATCCTTATAATTTCCCTGCTTTACATCAGCAAAGCTTATAAATATAACAGGATATGCTCCCTGTAGCCTGCGGTATTTTTCGCTGTTCCATATAGAAAGCTTCTCAAAAATCTCACTTTTTTCCGAATAATGATTTGAGAAAAAATAATTAAGCATACTCATATTCAGAGTTTTTCCAAAGCGGCGTGGTCTGGTAATAAGCGTGATGTCATCCGCGCTCTCCCACCATTGCCTGATAAAATCAGTCTTATCTATATAAAAATAATTATTTTCACGAAGGTATAGAAAATCCTGTTTTCCGATACTTATAGTCTGTGCCATACTTTCTTCTCCTAAAATCATATATGCCTATTATATAATTCTTTTGAAACGATTACAAGCAAAGAAAGATACCGCTTCCCCCATAACAACAGCTTACGCGAGAAATAAAATACAAATGGTAATGGCGGCATAGAAATAAAAAATATTATAATATAGGTTAAATATACATTACAGGTTCTTTATTACTTCAACTCTTGTTACCACGCCTTCGCGCATACTATCCACTCTAAGTGCACAATCCTTATAATACACGCAGGCACCTATTGCAACCGTCTTTCCCTCTTCACTCAGCTTGTCGCTTATGACATTGCGAAGAATTCTTGTCTTTTCCTCCGGAATTTTGGCTCCGGTTATGAGATTCGCGTGTGCCACTGTCTGGCTGCCCCGGCATATCATGTGATCTGCCTCATCAAAACTGCAGAACAGGAATTTTCTAATTGCAAACAGCGCTGCTATCGCGCCAATTCCAACAAGAGTCTCATATACATTGAGGTGCTCGACTATCATCTGTCTGGCTGTTGCAAAAAGCAGAACCTCTATTATCGTGCCCGGCTGATGCGTACAGAGCATCTTTACAAACTCCACGCCTATAGCAAGCGACATGGCATATTCCATGTAATACTCCAACTCAAGCTTGTCATGCCATATATCAAAAAAACATTGCCCTACAAGCTTTATAATAAGTATCGCTATCACAAATACGAGAAATGCAGACAATACCAGTTCCACGTAGGTCGCTATGTTTTTCATGGTTTTCCTCAAAAATTGTTTCATCATTCGGTCTTCCTCTCAGTTATTGTATTATTCAATAAATTTCTCCCGGGATGCTCATATCCACAAACAGAGCTATCATAAATGATAGCTCTGCCTGTATTGTTAGTATCTGATTTATTATTCGGTGTACCGGCAAATATTTGCCGCTTCAGGGCACTCAATCCCTAGAACAGAAATGCCACACTGCATATAGAAACAACTGCAATAAGTATAATAAGCAACGGTCCACCGATTTTTACGAAATCTGAAAACTTGTATCCTGCCGGAAGTATCTGCATATTTACAGCTGTTCCGAAAGATGTTGCTATTGCAAGGTTTGAGCAGGCACCGATTACGATTACCCATGGAATAGGACTGATTCCAAGCGATAATGCAATTGCTATACATATTGGTGTAAGCATTGCTGCTGTGGCATTGTTTGACATGATGTTTGTTAGTACACTTGTAAGCACCGCGATAACTACTGTAAGAAGCACAACCGATGCATTCTTTCCTCCGAAGAGGTTGAGTACAGCGTTTGCGATTAATGCTCCACCACCTGATACATCAAGTCCTGTTCCGATTCCTGATATTGTTCCGATACATACGAAAACATCCCAAGGAAGATCCGAATATGCTTTTTTAATCGAGATGCAGCCTGTTCCAAGTACTATTGCAGCACCTATAAGACCGATTGTACCGATGTTAAAATAGCTCTTGAATGGCTGGAAACCACTTAATACAAATAATACTATGCATAAAATCATGGTTCCGAGTGCCACATAGCCCTTCCATGCCGGAGCATCTGACTCCTGTTCCTTCTCGAGCTTATGTATCTCTGCAACTGAATACATATTTCCCTTGTCGAAGTCAGGACTATTCGGTTTTAATACCTTGTCGAGGAGCTTGTAGCCGATGGTTCCCCAGAAAATAATCTGTACAACTGCTGCCGGAAACATGATCTTTGTCATGTCAAACATTCCCATGCCTTCCTCATAACCGGCATATCCCTGTAATACTGAGTTTGCTGCAAGCTGTGAGGTTGAGCCGATCAGTGAACATGCCCCGCCGATAACGGCTGCTGTTCCGGCTGGGAAAATAACCATTTTTGAACGGATTTTTCCACATGAGTTTGCTGCTACGATTGCGATGATAGGCATCCAGATAGCAACAGTTCCGTTGTTACTCATAAATGCTGACATCAATGAACACACAGCACTTACCGTTACTATAAACCGCCTCTCCGTCTTGGCAAGAAAAGAATTTCCGATTTTTTCTCCTATCTTTCTTGCTATTCCGGTTTCAAAAAGTGCAGCACTTACAACACACATTCCGACTACCATCGGCCAGCCTGTTGCGCTGAATCCGCTGTATACTGCGGATAGCTCCATTTCCGGAATAAACATTGCCATTGCTACCGAACCCAGGATAGCAACCACGCTTATCGGCAGTCTGTTCCAGACAAACAAGCCCATTGTAATTAATACAATTATAATTGAAATAATACTAGAATCCATATTATATCCCCCGATATATTTTTATTTTAAACCTCTGCCCAGTCAGCACCCTTCCATTTCTCGTGCTCATATACTGACTTGTCGGCTACATATGGCCACTTTTTACCTTCTGCTACTGCCAGACAGCCCTTGACACACATCTGTGCCATCTTGATTACTGCCTCTCTTGTCTGGGCTGCTGAATGCGGACTTACGATAAGATTTCTGCAGTTTAATAACGGATCATCTGTTTTTGGTGGCTCACTGCAGAATACATCTGTTCCCGCGCCGGCGATAACTCCGTTATTTAATGCTTCTACGAGATCTGCTTCGTTGATGATTCCTCCACGGCTGCAGTTTATTATAAGCGCCGTCGGTTTCATAACAGAAAGCTCCTTCTTTGAGATCATGTTCCTGGTCTGATCTGTGAGCGGTACATGGATTGATACCACATCGCTGTCCTTTAACAGCTCCACATAATTCTCATAATATTTAGCACCATAGCCTTCTACCTGCTCTTTTGTCATAAAAGGATCGTACGCTGCAATGCTCATTCCACAGCCTTTGCAGATTTTGGCTGTTTCTCTTCCAATTGCTCCAAGGCCAAGGATTCCGACTGTCTTTCCCTCAAGCTCGAAAGCCTTCTTTGCTCCACGGATTTCCCAGTTTCCTTTGCACATCTCATTCTGTGCCTCGATAAGATTCTTTGACAACGCAAAAATCATTGCTACCGCATGCTCAGCAACACTTCTGTTGTTGGCTCCCGGTGTGATGACCACCGGGATACCAAGCTCTGTTGCTTTTTTTACATCAACCGAATCGTATCCTACGCCTGTACGTCCGATTACCTTGAGCTTCGGGCTGTTTTCTATAGCATTTGCATCACATTTTGCAATTCTTACAATAAGAGCAGCTGCATCCTTCATCTCGTCAAGATAATTGTTCGGATCCTGATTGTCAGCTACATATACATCAGCTATTCCATCTAAAAGCTGCATTCCTTCAGGGCATACAGCCTGTGTCATTACAAACTTCATATTAGTTCATCCTCCCCAGAGTTAGTTCATACCTTTGTCAGCATTCTCTTTTAATACCTTTGCAAGCGCTTCCACACCCTCATCACACAGATAGTTGAATGGACGTCTGCAATCGCCAACAGGATATCCGAGCATTGCAACCGCTTTTTTAACAACTGTGTTAGGATTGCCGTATTTGAATACAGCTCTGAAGCTTGCGATAGAATCCTGTGCTGCCTCTGCCTCCTCAAACTTGCCCTCTTTGAAAAGGTTGTAGATTGATGAAAGCACATGTGGATAAACATTTGAGCATCCTGCGATTCCTCCGACTCCTCCTTCTTTTAATGCAGGAAGAATGAGTGAATCATTTCCTGATAATACATAGAACTTCTTGTCAAGTTCACGTGTCTCTGTGATATATGCCTTTAAGTTATCCCAATCTCCGCTTGAATCCTTTGCACCGATGATAAGGTCAACATCCTTTGCAAGCTTCTTTACTGTCTCAGGAAGCAGCTTGTTTCCTGTACGGGCAGGAATATTGTAAAGAACGATTGGAGTATCTACATGCTTGGCAACCTCTACATAGTGATCGTATAACTCCTTCTGTGATGCAACCGCAAAGCTTGGAGTGATTATTGAAAGGACGTCAGCTCCGAGCTTTTCTGCCTCCTTGCTCATTCTGATAGTATCCTGTGTTGAAATGCAGCCTGAGCCGGCATATACAGGTACTCTTCCTTTTACCTGATCAATTGCAGCTTCAAGGACTTCGCATTTTTCTTTTTCATTTAAGATATATCCCTCACCGTTTGTTCCAAATGGGAAAATTCCGTGCACACCGCCATCGATAAGTCTGTCAATCTGTGTTCTGAGCTCGTCAGTGTTGATGCTCTCGTCTGCGTTCATTGGTGTTAAAATTGGTGTAATAATTCCTTTTAATTCTGTCTGTTTCATGTTTTTCTTCTCCTTTTAAACTTGTTTATTTTTTTATTTTTGATTTAATATTTTATCTGCAATCTTTACCAGTACATCTTTGGTTCCGAACCCACCTGATTTGGATATTATCTGCTGCACAAATCCGTGATTTTTCAGATTGGAAACAACCACACCCTGTTCTATCTCACATACCGGTGTAATCTGAGTACAGCCTATCAGCTTCATATACCCCATCAAAGTGTCGCCGCCTGTCATAAGTATTGTCGTATCCTGCTTATTTGCTGCCAGATAGTCGGCTATGTGTCCATGTGCCGTTGGAATCAGGGCTCTTACATCATTCATAGTCAGCTTATTTGCTTCCATAAAGCCCTTTTTGTCTTCTTCCCGGTCTATGGAATCAATGATGAGACATCTGTCTTTTTCACATTCCTCCTGCATCTTGTGCAAAAACTCCAAGCCCTCCTGTGTGCTGTAATAATCCTTCTGCAATTTTTGTTCTACGGTCATATGGATTCTTGAAAATCCGTGTTCTTCGGCATAGTCAAGCTGATTTTGCGTAATCATATTCAAGCTGCCACATTCCACAAGAAAATTTTCACTCTTCCTATAGCTTTGCGGCTTCGCTGCATCAAATCTGAGCTTGTCGGCAAGCGCTTCCGCAAGTGCGGCACATCCGGCAATAATACAAAGCTCATCTTTTTCCTGCAATTCATCAAGCCTCTCTTCTATGTCTTTGTGTTTTTCCACATCGCAGATTACGATACGTTCATCGCTTTTTATATCATTCAAAGCTTCATTGTGCTTAACACAGGCACATTTCAAAGCTGTCTGCTGTGCGATAATATCAGGTATGTACGACAGCTTTACCGGTTCAAACGGATCCTGCCCGAATACACTTTTTTCTAGAAGCTGCCCCTGTATGTAGTGAGTTCCGTTTACCGTACAGCGGTCTATCTTCGGATACCCCGGCAGAAAATAAACTTTGTCGTGCCCGCTTCCGTCCAAAACTGCCTGAAGCTCACTTCCGATATTTCCGCGGAGCGCTGAGTCCGTCTTTTTGAAAATAACAGGAATCTTAATTGCTTTTGCCCATCCTGTAAGATTTTTTACAGTATCATATGCCTTAGCTGCCGGCATTGGTCTGGTCTCAGAATCTATAACCAGAACCTCTGTCGACTCATCTATATCCCCGATAGCTTCCGGCATTTTTGTAAATACCTGGGTGGCAATTCCCTTATTCACAAACTGGATTCCGGTATCCAATGCACCGGTAAAGTCATCTGCTATGATCAACAGCTTTACCATCGCATTTCCTCCCGCTATTTTTTGTTTACTGCAAGCTTTGTCGCATAGTCAATTGAATTTACAAGGCTTAACTCATTCGATTCGCCTTTTCCTGCAAGGTCAAAGCCTGTACCATGGTCTACCGATACCCTTATTACAGGGATTCCGAGTGTTACATTTACGCCTGCTACCGCATCCCATTTCTTTAATTCTTTGTTGTATACAAAGCCTTTAACCTTCAGAGGAATATGTCCCTGATCATGGTACATTGCTACAACTATATCATACCAGCCTCCGATTGCTTTAGAGAATATGCTATCAGGCGGTGTCGGTTTTTTCTCAGGAATATTGATTCCTTCTGCCATTGCCTCATCTATTGCCGGCTGGATTTCCTCAATTTCCTCTGTTCCAAACAGTCCGTTTTCTCCGCAGTGTGGGTTAAGACCTGCCACACCAATCTTTGGATTCTCAATGCCTATCGCCTTGCAGGCATCATTTGCAATTCTTATAACTTCAAGGACTCTGTCCTTCTTTACCTTGTCACATGCCTGCCTGAGAGAAACGTGCGTCGATACGTGTACAACCCTCAAATCCTCGTGTGCAAGCATCATTGTGTACTTGTCTGTATGGGTGTACTCTGCATAAATCTCTGTATGTCCCGAATAATGATGTCCTGCCATATTTATTGCCTCTTTATTTAAGGCATTTGTGACAGTTGCGTCAATCTCGCCGCTCTGCGCAAGCTCTATTACCTTTACGACATACTGAAAAGCAGCCTCTCCACACATCTTTGATACTTTTCCGAATATGTGTCTGTCCATGTTCACAAGGTTCATGTCGTACACATCAATCGTTCCGTACTCAAACTTTGCTTCTTTAATATCGTGAATCGCATGAATCTTTATCTGTCCTTCTTTTCCTGCGATTTTTACTGCCTCTTCCATACATGCGGCATCACCGATAATCACCGGACGACACTGCTTATATATTTCAGGTCTTGATAACGCTTTTACTGAAATCTCAGAACCGTTTCCCGCAGGATCTCCCATTGTAATTCCGATAATTGGCTTTTTCATAGGCTCCTCCTTTATTTTAATACCTTAAGATATATGTTTCTGATATCGTCAAGGCTTAATTCTTTCATATTGTTTACAAGAAGTCTCTGCTGTTTGCTGCCGGCATCAACAAGGAAATCCAGATCCTCCGGCTTAACACCGAATTCCTTTAAATCCGTTGGAATGTTTGTAACCTTTACAATGTCAGCAATCTGATCGATCATGTACTGTGCTTTCTCATCCTCAGATTTTCCTGCATGCTCAGGGTAAACAGCATCGCAAAGTATTGCAAGTCTCTTGCTGCATGCGTCCTTGTTAAATTCCATAACATGTGCAAAAAGTATGGCATTTGATACACCGTGAGCAATGTGATATTTGCCTCCCAGTGGATATGAAAGTGCATGAACTGCTGTTGTTCCGCTTCCTGTGATTGCGACTCCGCCATAGAAGGCTCCGGTCATCATATTGCTTTTTGCTTCCATATTGTCCGGATTGTTATAAGCTTCCCTGATATTGTGGAAAATAAGCTTGGCTCCGGCTGCTGCGTAGGTATCGGAAAACGGTGTTGCTTTCTTTGAGGTGAAGCACTCAACCACATGGGCCAATGCATCTACACCTGTTGCTGCCACAATTGATTTTGGAAGCTTTCTGATCATATTTGAATCCAATACCACATAGTCCGGAATCATACTGTCATTTACAATTCCTTTCTTTGACTGTTCCTCCGGAACCGCAACGATTGCATTGCAGGTTGCCTCAGATCCTGTTCCGCAGGTTGTCGGAATCATAACCGTCTTAATCTGTTTCTTTGCAAGCGTCGGATCATTGAGCAGATCTTTTATAGTGTAGTCTGCATCTTTTAATACGCAGCAAAGCTTTGCTGCATCCATAACACTTCCCCCACCGATTGCTATGATAAGATCTCCTGATGCGCTCTCCACTTCCTTCATAACCTTTTCAACATCCTGATATGATGGTTCACAAGCAAGATCATCAAATACCTGATACTCTGTCTTGTTTTCCTCAAGAATCTCTGTCAGCAGATCTAAAAGTCCTGTTGCGCGAATGCCTTTATCCGTAAAAACTATTACTTTTTTTGCATTCTCTTTTTCTATTACCGCTTTCACATTCTCAATGCTTCCTGCTCCGCCAAAGATACATGACGGAATTTTAATCTGATAACTCATATATTACCTCTCCTTTGTTATATTGTTATTCTTGTGTTTTATTTTTGAACATCTCTTTGAACTAATCATATAATATCTGTTTTTTGTGCCTCGTTCAACGCGTTGTTTTGTTATTTTTGTTCTATTTTGAAACATAAACTACATTTATTTGTTGCATTTTGAAACATACCGTAATACAATATAGTTAAATAGTAACAAAACATCACTAGCGCTATCTTCACGTTTCATTTTTAAACATTAAAATAACCACTTAACATTTACAAATCCCAAAAGGAGAAATATATGCAGAAAACCAAGATTCTTGCAGTCGCCCCTTACGAGGGCATGGCTGACATACTTACCGATATAGCACAGTCGCGCGATGACATTGCTCTCACTGTCCAGACCGGTGATCTGTTCACCGGCCGTGATATCGCAATGCAGCTTGCACATAAAAATTACGACGTTATCATTTCGCGAGGCGGTACAGCAGAGCTTATACAATCTGCTGTTGAGCTTCCCGTCATAGATATATCCATCTCTGTTTACGATATACTTCTGAGCATCAAGCTTGCCGAGAGCTACAACGGAAAATTTGTAATTGCCGGTTTTCCCGGAATCACTGCAAATGCACATCTGCTGTGCGACCTGCTTCAATATGATATTGACATAATCACTTTCAAGGACTCGGCAGATGCAGTCAATCGCCTTAAAGAAGCAAAAGAAAACGGCTGCACGCTTGTCCTATGTGACGTGACCGGTGCCAGAGCCGCAAAGGATATCGGATTAAATTATAATCTTGTAACCTCCGGCAGGGAAAGCATAGAAAACGCCGTTGCCGAGGCTGTAAAGCTTGTGCATTCTTCCAATTATGTCCACAAGCAGAAGGATCTGTTCCAGTCGCTTCTGACCGAGGATGACCGCGAATTCTTAATTTACTCGCCTGCAGGTACTCTGTGGTTTTCAAGCATCGCAATAGATGAAATGAATACATCGTTAATGAATTTTGTACAGACATACATTAAGTCATTTTTGAAAGTTTCGAACCAGACCGTTTCGCATCAGATACGCGATAACGTCTATACTCTGTACAACCGCCACCTGATTTACGAGGACCAGAAGTACACTGCAATTACTATATGTAAGAGTCCTGCATTAACCGCCGAGGACGACCCTGGATTTCAGATTTACAATATTGACAACACCTCCTCCAACGACTTTGCTGACGCTTACAACGGAACCGGTAAAGCAGGCAAAATAGCGCAGATAATAGAAGAATACGCTAAAAGCCATCTGCCTGTGCTTATTCTCGGAGAAAACGGAACCGGCAAAGGCAAGGCTGCATCACTTATTTACAAGCAAAGCAACTATAAGCACGCTCCATTTTACAGTATCGACTGTTCTCTGATAAAAGAGCGTAAGTGGCACAGCCTGCTAAATAATGAGAATTCTCCTCTCAACGAAGTGGACAGCACAGTATTTTTTGAAAAAGCCGATGCTCTTAGTCTGGAACAGATTGGTGATTTGTTTCAATATATAGACCAGACGAAGCTTTGCACGAGAATGAGACTCATAGTCTCGCTTTCCACCAACAACTCCAATCAGCCTGCATTTGCCACAATACGCACCTTTATGGAGAATCATCTTTCCTGCCTTACCATGAATCTCCCACCGCTTCGAGAGCGCATTGACGATTTTTCCGGTATAACCGCGCTCTATCTGCACCGGTTCAATGTCTCCCTCGGGAAACAGATAATAGGCTTTGACGTTGACGCAATGGAAAAAATGCTCTCGTACAACTGGCCTAACAATCTCGACCAGCTGCAGCATGTCCTTAAAGAGCTTGTCACAATAACAAAGACACCGTATATCTCCTGTGACACTGTAGAAGCCATCCTGAAACAGGAGCCCGACTACGGACGCGTCTTTGATGATTCAGTAAAATTTGATGGAACTCTAGATGAGATAAATTATCAGATCATTCTTCAGGTGTTACACGAAGAACTTGACAATAAAGAAAAAACCGCCAGGCGGCTCGGCATAAGCCGAAGCACACTCTGGCGGATCTTAAAGAACAATAATTAACGCTTAATCAATTTCTCCCTGTGGGATAAAAACCTGAACATCAGCATTCTCGTCAAGCTCTATAAATACTCTTGTATCTTTGCCGACCAATCCCTTAAAATGTCCGGTGAATTTCTCTCCGGACTGGGTTGTTCCGGTAACATCCATGTTGTATACGCTTGCGGCATCTGATGAGATATTAATTGAATCATGGCTGCCAAGTGTATTGACAGTCTGCTCTTTGCCATCGTTCCAGGTTACCCTGATATTCTTAACATTAAAATATGTCTGGTTTATAAGCCGGATAGTTGTTGTCTCTTTTCCGTCCTGCGCTGCATAAATACAATTAGTACCTATTAACACTCCTGCCATGATAGTAACTAATGCAAACGTAGCAAGAACTTGTTTGTTTATTATTTTATTCATTTCTGAATACCTCCTTATAATGGCACTCCATTATCTTCGCGGATATTTTATCACAAGATATATTAATTAAACAATTGTCAATTAGCTCAAAACTTTTTTATTATTTTATGTTTTTATTGACACTTTTTCAAAGCATTTGACATTATTTTTGGGTTTGTTTTGTACCTAAATTTTATATGAGCGTATTTAGATAAAAATGGACGAAGCATGGTATAAATGATATAATTAAAATGAATGATGGAATAATAAGAAATGGGAGAAACTGTTATGGGATTGTTATATACAATATTTTCAATTTTTATCACGCTATTTTTCCCAAAGCAAATTACGGATGTGATTTGTTATGGAAGACATCGTGATAGAGAAAATATAAAGAGTAAAAAAATATATTGTCTTATATATGTTTTTTGGACATTATTTTTTGGTTTGTTTTGCCTTATGATGGGTTCGGCATCAGGTGTAAATAATACATTTGATAGAGTTTTGGATTATTATGGATTGAATTTTGGCGAATATGATTATTTTGAGGCGGCGTCCATATATGACGAGCATGATTATAATCATGAAGGTGATTTCACTCTTGTATACTATATCAGAAAAAATGAAGATAATTTAGATGATTTAATTAAACAAATTGTTCAAGAAAATAATTCTATATACAAAAGATATCAGCTCAGTGAAATTGACGTGGTATATGAAACGAATGGTATTTATTACATATGTGAAAAGGGGGAGGTGATTGCAAAGGTAGTAGTAGAAAACGATGGATTGTTAAAAAAAGTAAGTTATCAATGGAGTAGAGAAAAATTAGAACAAAATCTAGGAGGGTAACAGTATTGTTATGAAAATCCGCGTATATTACTCCTGCAAAAACACCACATTAAATAATAGGCTCACTAATTATATCCTGGCAAGCCTATTATTTTCTTTCAACCCTATCTGTCAATAGTTAGCTGATTCTCAAATTTTCGCTAACTGATTCATAAAACTTAAACAATGGAATGGCTTTATAGTCTATCCCTTCATCCAAGTCTTCTGAATATAACAAAAGGGTGCTTTTAGAAGTGTTTTTCATGTCTATATGCAAACACAATACATTTATAAAAAAATAATCGAAATAATGAATTTCACACTTTATTACATCTTGATATTCATATTTATTCCCATTAATATAGAAGAAATCTTCATATATCTCATACTCCAATTCCTTTATGAATAATTTCCTTGTTGCTTTTTGATAAATATATGCTATTCCTACAATCATAAATGCATTCATAAAAATAAATGGAAATCCATTTATATTCAAGCACAACCTATCAATTGAATATTCCTCAGCAAATACTGCCACAATTAACACCAAGAAAAATATAGAAAATCTACCAAATAAGTGCTGTATTTTTATCGTTTCCATATAATACATCATACCTTTCTATAAAATCCAGTTATAGTCCATTATTTTCTCAAACTTATTTTTTAAGCCATCCTAAAAAACAAGAGTTTTCATGTATACAGCTTCGTTCATTTCATATGTCACATGGTAATTATATTTTTCTTAACAATACATTTTTCTCTGTTCATTGCTGCTCTCCTATATTTGCATAGTAACCAATGTTCCAAATCCATTTTCCTTTTCTACTATATACTTCTTATCAATTTTTCGTTCAAAGCAGGCAAATTCCTTTTTACTGAAAAATAACATAGTCAATGTAATTTCTTCATCTTTTGGTTTCGATATTGTGATCCATGTCTTATGATAACAATCAAGACCTAGAATTTTCTGAAGGTTTTCTTTTAGTCTGGCACTGTGTTTTATTTGATTTACTTCCTTGTTAAGTACTAATACAAATCCTATATTTCCAAATAAACTGTAGATATCCATATTTTTTCTATCTGAAAACCATATTATCGGTGTAAAAATAGCCAACAACATACATGCTGCTAAATTTAAGGATATAAAATCAGCACTTACATTTATATCCAGTGCTAATATTACTAATAAACACGCCCATGAAAGTATATTCACAGCTGCCAATACCTTCCACAAAATATTAATTCTTTTCGTCTTTACTAAATAGTATCCCGCAATAAAAATCAGAGCTATGTACATTCCTTCAACAATCTCTTTATTCAAATTCATTACTCCCTTCATGTACTTTAAAATTAATAAAGTAGGTCACACACGAACATATGCTCACACAATTATATGTGACCGAACTTTCAGATGAAAAATCAACGAATTGGTGGACACATTTATGAATATACTTCCGGTCATTTTGAAAACAAAGCTGCATAAAGTTTAAACATTGACGGATACAACATTCTAATCACTATTTCAATAATAATTAATATCACTCCCATCCAAATTCTCCCCTTTTTAAACAATATATCTATTTTGTCCCAACAATTTGTTTCTTCACTGATTTTTCTATAACACCATTCACTTTGAATGATTCCAATTAACATTCCATAGCACTTACCTCTTGTATAGTATGGATATCTACTTAATTACATCCTCTTTTTGTTTTTCCTATAATTGTGAACATTTATTAAAATAGTTACTATTATAATCAAATTTATAGACACCAGAAAAAGCATATGTTCCGATACATTTATCTGCTTAACTATCAAAACAACCATTTCCATAACCATCACCATAAACCATAAAACCACTTGTGTTATTAATAATATAAATCTAGCTTTTTTATCTTCTACGCGCTTATCTTGCTCCATTATTATCCCTTCGTATGCTATATATTAAAAGCTTATTTTCTAATTTTTTCTGTCTAACAAAGCCTCATTTTTAGAAGCAAATCTTATAAAAAAACTGTTTGGCAACTCTGTATTTTTAAAAATCACAATATAAAATATTATAAGAATCAATTTTGTTACGTTTGATACATTTTCTACATTAACCAACAAAATATCATCCCACTTATAACCAAGAACACTGCCTATAGAACTCGCCAATACATTAAATGCAATAAAAATAAGTAAAAATTGTCTACTCCATATATTTTTTGTCCAAAAAGATTTTATATATTTACGTGATAGTATCAGCACAATAACAGAAACTACTATAAGAACAATGCAAACTAATGGTTTCTTATAAAGTTCAAATATATACTGCAAGCTAAACATGTTTATTAAAATTCCCATGCCACGTCCGCCAAATATTCCCGATTCATTCAATTCACATTCAATTTTCTTGATTTCTGATATCATAGAAATATAATACACTGCATAAAACATCAAACATCCGATTAATAATACGCTAATATTCTGAAACTCATCTCCGACCGTTGTCTTGTCTAATATATAGTAACTAATTACACCTAGTCCCCATATAATAAAATGTACGATATATTTTTTCACTCTTCACCCCTGCATTTTTATCACTAATATTTACCATATCCCCAAACTATTTTTTCTTTTTTGAATCAAATCCAATATACATTCCACCGTGTTTTTCACCTTCAGTAAAAAGTCAGCTAGATAACCCAAAAGCAAATTACTATATATGTCCGTGACATACCAAATAGCTTCTTTTCTGATTTTTTTATAGTGGGGTATAGACCACAGCATAAAAGTGGAATAACTCCAACATATAACTAAAGACCTTCCAGCCCTTGTAAATCAAGCATTTCCGCCACTTTCTGTCATCTACTTCTCATCAACGACCTGGAAAATGAAAAACTTAAGATAATACGACTCCGGTACATTAGCTGAGTTGGCCCACAGTATCGGATGATCCGGTCCCTGTGTGCGGAACTCCACCTGGCGCAGCCTCTTGTGAGTTGCCTTTGCCGCTTCCTTGACCGTTTTTGCAAGCAGCTCCTGCGTCATGAAATGAGAGCATGAGCAGGTAGCCAGAAATCCACCATCCTTAACAAGCTTAAGTCCCTTCATGTTAATCTCGCGGTAGCCCTTTATCGCATTTTTGGTAGCCTCACGCGACTTTGTAAATGCCGGAGGATCCAGAATGACTACATCATATTTTTCACCATCTGCAGCGAGCCGTGGCAGCTCATCCAGCACATTTGCCACACGAAACTTCACTGTGTCTGAGAGATTATTTCTCTTCGCATTTTCTGTAGCCTGCTTAACCGCATACTCTGATATATCAAGTCCTGTGACCTCACTTGCCCCCGCAATTCCTGCATTGAGGGCAAATGTACCCATGTGCGTGAAGCAGTCGAGCACTCTTTTCCCCTTGCAGATACGCTGCATAGCAAGCCTGTTATACTTCTGGTCTAAGAAAAAGCCTGTTTTCTGTCCATTTTCCACATCGACCATATAGTGAACTGCATTTTCTACTATCTCCACATTTGTGTCAAACTCGGCTCCTATAAAGCCTTTTACCTTAGGAAGACCTTCTTTTTTGCGCTCATTTGCATCACTGCGCTCGTATACTCCACAAATATTTATTCCGTCCGCCGCCAGCACTTCCTTTAACAGTTCAACGATTTTCACCTTAAACTGCTCCATTCCAAGTGCAAGACACTCCACCACAAGCACATCAGCGTACTTGTCCACTGTGATACCCGGCAGGAAATCAGCCTCGCCAAATATCACACGACAGCAGTTTAAATCAAGTCTGCCGGTTGTACCAATGCCTGCCACACAAGCCTCACCTGCAGTGTCTGTTTCACCTGCTGCAAACACATTATCATTGCCTCCTGCCATCACCTGCTTGCGATAATCCCAGGCATTTTGCACTCTCATCCTGAGGAAATTGTCATCAATCAGCTGGTCTGCTTTTCTTGTCATCATTCTGATACGGATTTTTGAATTCTGGTTTATGAAGCCGCGCCCCATCGGATATCCATCGAAATCGTGCACCACAACAATGTCTCCGTTCGTAAAGGTGCCTGTGATTGTGTCTATTTCATTGTCAAAAATCCATGCGCCGCCTGCCTTTATAGTGCGTCCCTCGCCTTTTTTCAGTGTTACAATTGTATGATTTTCCATGTTTGTTCCTCTTCTAAATTACTTCATTATTCCTTGCTAAAATCTGATTATATAGTTTATCTGAAATTCTATAGCCTTTAGAAATAAGTTTATCTGTCGACATTACATTTCAATTATATGAAATCCCGGCAATATTTACAATACACAAATATTTCTGCAAAACATGCCGATATATATTATAATACAATTATAACATCCGACCGGTAAATGGAGATAAATATGATTACAATTAGCTTATGCATGATAGTAAAAAATGAAGAAGAGGTGCTCGAACGATGCCTGAACAGTCTCAAAGGGCTGATGGATGAAATCATCATAGTCGACACAGGCTCGACGGACAGCACAAAGGAGATAGCTGCACGGTATACGGACAAAATCTATGATTTCTCATGGTGTGACGATTTTGCCGCGGCCAGAAATTTTTCGTTTTCCAAGGCTACGCAGGAATACATATATGCACCTGATGCCGACGAGGTGCTCGACGACACCAACCGCAGGCGTTTCATGATGCTTAAGGCCGCGCTGCTGCCGGAAATTGAGATTGTCCAGATGAAATACATCACTCCAAGCAAATTCAACACAGTGCAAAATTCATCCTCAGAGTATCGCCCGAAGCTGTTCAAGAGGCTTCGCACGTTTACATGGATTAATCCGGTACACGAGACTGTGCGCTTAGAGCCTGTAGTCTATGACAGCGATATCTGTATACAACATCTGCCGCAGGGCACTCACGGCAAGCGGGATTTCACCATATTTAAGCGCTCTTTTGAAAAAAACGGTACCCTGCCAAAAAGTATAGCGACTATGTATGCCAAGGAGCTTTTAAAATGCGGAAGCCCCGAGGATTTTACCAATGCCCTGCCATATTTTCAGGGTGAATACCGCAACAGCCCTGACATCGAATCCACCTGCGTGCTGTCCCGCTACTATCGCATGAATGGCGACTACGACAAATTTTTTTCTGTTGCCCTCAAGAATGTAGCAGTTGATGGCTGCAGCGAGGTGTGCTGTGAGCTCGGTGCGTACTATTTCGACAAGGCAGACTATGAGGAGGCAAGCCTGTGGTATTACAACGCTGCCTTCGAGACAAAGCCGGTACTCGATGTGGAGTGCGGCGGTGGCAAGGCGCTTCATGCCCTGTCTGAGTGCTACTCAAGATGGGCTGATGAGAAGCAGAAAAAGCTAGATTCGCTTCCTCCTAAATCAAGGAATGTATTTAAAGGCGATAAGGAGCTGATTGATTCACTGCGCAGCCAGGCGGCCGATTACCAGAAGCAGGCTGAGGAATGGATGCTTCCGGAGGGTGACTAGCAGAGACTGTCATATAAAAGTCTCTACCAGCATTTACCAACTTGTAAAATCCTCTCTAAAGTGATAATATAGAGATTATAGGGTTTGTTATTTTTTTAACGTAGCATTTTGCTACTATCATTTTAGGTATCTAAGGAGGATTTTATGAGCTTTTTAGAAGAGTACAAGCAGAAACTTGTCTCAGCAGATGAGGCAGTAAAGATTGTCAAATCAGGCGACTGGGTTGACTACGGCTGGTGCACAGGCACACCTGATGCCCTCGACAAGGCACTTGCCAGAAGAACAGATGAACTTAAGGATGTCAATGTACGTGGTGGTATTTTGCTTAAGCCACTTGCCATTTTCGAGCGTGAGGATGCCGGCGAGCATTTCACATGGAACTCATGGCACATGGGCGGTTATGAGAGAAAGCTTATCAAGAGAGGCTGTTCTTTCTACTCACCAATCCGTTACTCAGAGCTTCCTCGTTATTATAGAGATTCAACAACACCTGACGATGTCGCTATGTTCCAGGTTGCACCGATGGATTCACACGGATACTTCAACTTTGGTCCTAACGCATCTCACCTCGGTGCTGTATGCGAGACTTCAAAGAAAATCATCGTTGAGGTCAATGAAAACATGCCTCGCTGTCACGGCGGTTCAGAGGCCAATGTACATATTTCACAGGTTTCTTACATTGTTGAGGGTGACAACCCTGCAATCGGAGAGCTTGGTGCCGGTGGTCCTGCAACAGATGTAGACAAGAAGGTTGCAGAGCTTATCGTTGACCAGATTCCAAACGGTGCCTGTCTCCAGCTCGGTATCGGCGGAATGCCAAACGCAGTAGGCTCACTCATCGCTGAGTCAGACCTCAAGGATCTCGGTGTCCACACAGAGATGTACGTTGACGCATTCGTTGACATCGCAAAGGCCGGAAAAATCACAGGAGCAAAGAAAAACATCGACCGTTATCGTCAGGCTTACGGCTTCGGTGCCGGAACCAAGAAGATGTACGATTACCTCGATGAGAATCCTGAGCTCATGAGTGCCCCGGTAAGCTACACAAATGATATCAAGAATATTGCCGCACTTGACAATTTCATCTCAATCAATAACTGTGTAGACCTTGACCTCTTCGGACAGATCAGCTCAGAGACCTCAGGCACAAAGCACATCAGCGGTGCCGGCGGACAGCTTGATTTCGTTCTCGGTGCTTATATGTCAAACGGTGGAAAGAGCTTTATCTGCTGCTCTTCAACCTTCACCGACAAGCAGGGCGTAGTTCACTCACGTATCCGTCCTACTCTTGTAGAGGGTTCTGTCGTTACTGACACAAGAGCCAACACTCACTATATCGTTACAGAGTATGGTATGGTAAATGTAAAGGGTCTTTCTACATGGCAGAAGGCAGAGGCAATCATCTCAGTTGCTCATCCTGATTTCCGTGATGAGCTCATCAAAGAGGCTGAGAAGATGCACATTTGGAGAAGATCTAATAGATAATTAATTTTGGATATAATTTTTACAATAAAAGCGGTTTCAGGATGCAATGTCCTGAAACCGCTTTTATGTTCTTAATCCGTCCCACAAACTATATTTTCAAAAAGTTAAAGCACCTCTTTTAGCACTTCCTCAATCTCGCTCTTTACCGCCTTGACAGAGCCCTGCACCATAACCGGCTTACCGCCGCCTCTGGCGCCCAGCTTATTTCTAAGTGCTGTAGCAACTGTATTGCAGTCTGCATTCTTGCTTCCGATAATAAAGCTGTAGCCATCCTCATCATTTCCTGTAAAAAATGCACTAAAGCCACTATATTTCTCCACAAGGCCATTGACGCAATTTCTTGCTGTATTCGTATCAATGCCGTCCTCAAACAATACTGCATTGTCTGTATCAGCAGGAAGCTCTGCTACCTTATAATCCAAAAGAGCTGACTTTGCAGTGCCAAGCTCTGACTTAAGTGACTGGTTTACTGCCTTAAGCTTTGTGACGTTATCCACAATAGCCTCCTGATTTGTGGTAAATATCCCCATGAGCTCTGAGATGATGTCGCACTTTTGTCTGAAAGCCTCCAGTGCCCTGAAACCACAAAGGATGCTGATTCTGACGCCTCCTTTATAATTCTGATAATTCATAACCTTAAGCATGCCAATCTCGCCGGTGCGCTTCACATGCGGCGCACAGCATGCACACACATCATATCCTGGCACTGTCACTATTCTGACCTGTCCTTCAATCTCGATTTTACTTCTATATTCCAGCTGCGCAAGCTCATCCCTTGACGGATATGTAACCTCTATCGGAATATTTTTTGAAATGGCCACATTTACCTCATGCTCCACCTCTGCTATATCCTCCGGTGAAATCACTCCACTGAAATCCATTGTCACTATAGAATCACTCAGATGAAAGCCCACATTTTCAAATCCAAACCTGCTGTGCACAATTCCCGAAAAAATGTGCTCTCCACTGTGTTGCTGCATATTGTAAAAACGATGCTGCCAGTCTATTTTGCCATGTACATGGACGCCTGCTGCAAGCTCCACTTTCTCCGGCTCAAATTCATTGCCAGCTGAAATATCCACCGTATGAGTAATGACTCCATTCTTAATCTGCACATCAACGACCCTGTAGCCACCAAGTATTCCCATGTCCGGGCTCTGTCCGCCCTCCTCAGGGAAAAATAAAGTCTGATTTAATATTATATCAAAACGCTTATCATCTGCCTTGTTCGGCTCGCAGGATATAATATCTGCCTCAAATTCCGTGGCATATGCATCCCTGTCGTAAAGTTTAATTGTTTCTGTCATACTCATACTGCTTGTTCCTCTCGCTCTATATTCTTATGCATCATTGCTATGTCCTATTATAGCGCATTAATAATTCGTATGAAACCCCTAAATCTGGTTTCCCACAATCCTGTAGTATGCTCTCGAAGTAATCCTGAAAACAATATAGTATATAGCCACAAACACCAAAAGCGTAGCAACCATACAGATTGCAATAATCTTAACATCTGTCAGATTAAACATGGCAAGCAGCCTGCGCAGCAGAGGAAATGCTGCTGCAAGATGACACGTTGCAAGCATAATCGGCAGGAAAAATACCATACGCACCTGTGAAGTAATGGATTTCTTCACCTCGTCATTGCTCATGCCTACCTTCTCCATAATCTCATAGCGTGCTTTGTCATCATAGCCCTCTGAAATCTGCTTATAGAAAATAATCATCACAGTAACCATAAGAAACATCGTTCCAAGGAATATTCCGATAAAGAACAGGCCACCATACAATACATAAATCTGTTCTCTGTTTGCATCACGGCTTTCCTCATAGAAGCCTGACACATCTGATTTTACACTATTTTCCTCAAAATGCTTATCCAGAGCCTTTGCCACAGCAAGCTTATCCTCACTGCTGCCATACAGATTATAATCAATTTCATTGTTGAGCATAGTCGGCACACTATCCTCTTCCAGAGAACTGTTCAGGTTAAATATCTCTGCAAGTGTTGCCTTGCTGTCTACCACTACATAGTACACACCACTATACATTGATGCCATATAGCTGTCTTTACTTACAGCAGTTTTTTCTGCTGCAGCCACTTTAAATTCTTTGCTCAACAAATTAATTATATCATTATTAAACTTTTCAGTTCCATAAACAGCGACCGAACCGGCATCGAGCTTTGGTATTTTATTCTTTAATCTGCCCTGCAGACCTGGCTCCATCTTTTCGATTTCATCTCTCGTTACAAAATACAACATGGAAATATCATTGTTGTAATTTAAAACCGGCTTAAACTCCTCCCCCTCTCTGCACACAGTCCAGCTAAAATATGTGTAGCTATTGCTTTCCTTAATATCACAGCCACTGCCATCGATTATCTTATCCGACTCTGCCTCTGCTTCTTTCAAAGCATCATCCAGCTTAAGCCCTGCCGGTATTTCCTTATACCAGCTATATACGCTTATATCCGCAGGATATCTCTGCTTAAGCTCTCCCTCCATGCCCACATACATGCTCACGGTTGTAGAAACAACAACCAGCACCATTGTGGAAAGCACACATATACTCGCTAGTCCGCCTGCATTCTGCTTCATTCTGTAAATCATGCCTGAAACTGCCGCAAAATGCTTTTTATTATAGTAAAACTTCTTGTTTTTCCTGAGTGCCTTAAGTATTACAATGCTTCCTGAAATAAATAAAAGATACGTTCCGACGATGACAAGCAGCACTGCAACAAAGAACAGTGAAAGCACCTGGAGAGGGTTCTTTGTGGTAATCGCAATATAATATCCCCCGGCAAGACAGCCTAGTCCGATTATAGCGATAAGCCATTTGCTCTTTGGCTCTTTCTCACCGACATTGCCCCCGCGAAGCAGCTCTATCGGATTGGCAAGCTTCACCTGCATCAGGTTATAGATGAGAGTGAGAAAATATAACACTCCAAAAATTAATATTGTATTTACGACAGCGCTAGCAGATACAGTGAAATTAATTTGCGCTTTAATATTTATAATCCTATAAAGAAACATAATCATCAGCTTAGAAAATAAAATCCCTGCTATAATTCCGGATGCTATTGCTGCGAGTGCTACGGTAAGTGTCTCAATTGACAAAACTCTCGCGATATGACGTTTTTCCATGCCAAGAATATTGTATATTCCGACCTCTTTCTTGCGCCTTTTGATGATAAAGCTGTTTGTATAAAACAGAAATATATATGAAAAAAACGCTATTGTTCCGCATCCAAGCCCCATTATCGACGCCAGTGCATCCGCGCCCGGCACCTTGCCAAGTCCCTTTGAGTTGTTTAAAAACATCATCACATAAAACATGGCTATCATGACCATTCCCGATATAATGTAAGGCATATAGAGAGTCTTATTATTTTTTATATTTGTAAATGCCAGCCTGCTATATATTTTATTCATGCTTCTCACCACCTGTCGTAATCAGCATAAGTGCATCCTGAATCTTTACATAGAGCTCGTCATTTGTAAGATTGCCACGGTAAATCTGATGAAACACCTGACCGTCCTTTATGAAAAGCACCCTGTTGGCATGACTTGCAGCCTTTGTGCTGTGTGTCACCATGAGAATTGTTTGTCCGTCCTCGTTTATCCTGTTGAACAGCCTAAGCAGACTGTCTGTTGCCTTTGAATCCAGTGCTCCTGTTGGCTCATCAGCCAAAATTAATTCGGGATTTGTTATTATCGCACGTGCCACTGCTGCCCTTTGCTTCTGTCCTCCTGACACCTCGTATGGATATTTATTAAGCAGCTTTTCAATTCCAAGCAGCGAAGCTATAGGTGCAAGCCTTTTTTCCATATTCCTATAGTCCACACCTGACAGCACAAGCGGCAAAAAGATATTGTCCTTCAGTGAAAAATTGTCAAGCAGATTAAAATCCTGAAATACGAAGCCCAGATGCTCACGTCTGAAGGCAGATATTTCCTTTTCCTTCAATGAGACAAGGTTCTTTCCATTTAAGAGTACCTCTCCCGCTGTCGGCTTATCAAGTGCCGCGAGAATATTTAAAAGTGTCGTCTTTCCTGAGCCGGACTCTCCCATGATTGCAACATACTCACCTTCCTCTACAGAGAAATTGATGTTTTTCAATGCCTGAACCTGATTTCCACCAAATCTGGTGGTATATATTTTTTTGAGGTTACTTACTTCTAAGATTGCCATTTCAATGCTCCTTTACGATGATTTCAAAATGTTATTTAAACTTCTATTTTTGTTGCATTTATTTTAAATATGACGTCATAATCGGCTTCACAACTTACATTGTTGCTGCTTCATGTAATTATAATAACAAAAGGCCGGAATATATGCTATCGAATCAGCTTACATTTCGAACTCGTATCTTACATTTTTGTAAGAAATTAATTTGTAGTTGACAAATAACCTTACATGTATTATTGTATTAATTGAATAATACAGTAGTACAAAAGCAGGTGAAATGATGGAATGGAATTTTAACAACGAAACGCCCATATACCTACAGATCATAGACCGGTTCAAGATGGATATTGCAAACGGCAGCCTAAAGCCAGGTAACAAAGTGCCATCCGTGAGAGAGCTGGCATTGTCAGCCGGTGTAAATCCAAACACCATGCAAAAGGCTCTATCCGAGCTTGAGCGTGACGGCTATCTGGAGTCGAGACGTACCTCCGGCAGATTTGTCACAGACATGGAAAATCAGGCTGACTCACTAAAAAATGATCTGGCACATAAGCTGTGCAGTGAGTTTTGTGAAGGGATGACAAAGGTCGGTTTTACACCTGAACAGTCCCTGATGGTATATGAAAATTATCTTAAAAGTTTAAAAAAGGAGTGATGTAAATGACAGAACGTATAGAAATCAAAAGTCTAAGCAAAAAATATAAGAGCCATAAGGTTATCGAAAATATGAATGTGACTTTTCCCGGTGGAAAGATTATCGGCATCCTCGGCCCTAACGGCAGCGGTAAAAGCACACTGATAAAGATGCTTGCCGGAGTATTGCAGCCAAACAAGGGGCAGATACTGATAGACGGTGAGCCTGTCGGAGTAAATAGCAAGGCTATGGTATCATATCTTCCTGAGCGGACATATCTTAATCCGTCAAAAAAGGTGAGTGATATCATTGCATTTTTCAAGGATTTCTATGCTGATTTCTCACCTGAGCGTGCAAATGCCATGCTTGAGAAATTCGGAGTTGATCCACAGGCAAAGATCAAAAGTCTCTCTAAAGGTATGCGTGAAAAAGTACAGATCGTGCTTGTAATGAGCAGGAATGCAAAGCTTTATCTGCTCGATGAACCTATGGGCGGTGTTGATCCTGCCGCAAGAGACTATATTTTACGCACAATAATCGAAAACTATAATGAAGATTCAACAATTCTTATCACAACTCATCTAATAAGTGATATAGAAAAAGTGCTCGATGATGTGGTATTTATCAGAGATGGCGGTATTTTCCTAAACGATTCCGTAGACAATATCCGCACTAATTACAAGAAAAGTGTTGATGAGCTTTTCAGGGAGGTGTTCGCATGCTGTTAAAATTAATTAAATATGATTTCAAGGAGCAATTCAGGGAGCATATCGGACTTTATGCACTGGTGTTTGTGTCAGCCCTGACAGAAATAATTTTGGATAGCTTTGAATTTGATCTTGTATCAGTATTTTTCTGGGCACTGCATAGCCTGTCAGTAATCGCCATGCTGATCTGCAGCTTAGTGATCATAGTTATTTACTTCAGACGCAATCTGTTAAAAGATGAAGGCTACCTCATGAATACGCTGCCTGTCGAGCCATGGAAGCTGTATGTGTCAAAATTTCTAACAGCTTTTGTACTTTTTATACTCGATCTGATAGTTGCTGTTTTAACATTTTCTATAATGAACAAGGGTTTTGCATGGATCAAAGATATTATAGGTAGTATGTCTGATGAATTTGCCAATGCCGGATTTACAATGAGTCCCGTTGTAATGTTTGGAAGTATTGCCGTAATATCCCTGCTCTACACGATCTCTATGCTGTTTTTCAGCCTTACTACCGGCTACAGGGCAAATGGAAGCAAAGATGCTAACTCTGTGCTTACTTTCATCATACTTTATGTGATCGGTCAGGTAACAAATATTATAGTGATGATTTTTACATTTTTTATTCCGCTGTCATCAAAGGGATCTATCACTTATATTTTAACGGTATTAACCCCACAGGATGTTGCAGGTCTTATGAACAGAGCGGTCATCGGTGCACTTGCCGTATCGCTGATTCTCACTGTGGTGTATGTCGCAGGCTCGATATACAATATGACAAAAAAGCTTAATCTGGAGTAGCAAAAAGAGGGGCAATTTACCTTTTGCCCCTCATATCATTATATCCTAATCCCTCGTATCTGCATAATCCAGATCAAACCCTATCCACACCTTAGTTCCTTTTCCAATCTCTGACTCCATGCGAATTGTATGCCCCAGCTTATCTGCCATCTGCCTGCACAGATAAAGCCCAATTCCTGTAGCCTTCTTATCGGCATGACCATTGTAGCCTGTGTAGCCCTTTTCAAAAACGCGTGGCAGATCCTCGGCTTTGATTCCTATTCCGGTATCCTTTATTGTAATAAAAAACCGGTTAGCTTTCTTAGCTGTTTCTATTTTAACAAAACCCTGTGGCGTATATTTTATAGCATTTGAAAGTAGCTGTTCCAGTATAAATGCAAGCCATTTTCCGTCAGTATATACCTCCTGCACGGTTCCTAAATAATTCATCCCAATATGCCTTCGGATCATAATCTTTGCATATTTTTTGATGGTATCACGTATGACACCATCCACACTGACTTTTTCAAGCACAAAATCATTTTCGGTGCTGCTTACACGCTGGTACTGTAAAGCCATACTGACATATTCCTCTATGCGGAATAATTCGTCCTCAAACGAGTCCATGTTATCTGACAGCAGGCACTGACTCTGTTCATCATCACATATAAGCTGCCCAAGCTCCTCCCGCTCTGCCTCAAGCAGTAGTTTCATAGCCGATATCGGAGTCTTTATCTGGTGCACCCACATAGAGTAATAATCTCTCATCTGTGATTGTCTGATTGCAGCACTGCTTTCTGACTCACACCTTGCAATACTTTGATTTTCCAGCAGCCTGTGATAAAGCATCTCCACATCATCTGCTGCTTCCGGAAGCTGTGCCTGTTCCTCAACCGGACGCTCTAAAGCATTGCTTAGAGCTTTTACCTTGCTGCTATATCCCAAAAAGCCAGCCAGCACTGTTATAATAATAATCATTGCATCAAGCACTGCTGCATACACCACATCCTGTTTGCGCGCACCAATCAGGTACATGTAAAGCAAATGGATACATGACATTGTGACTATCATCAGAATCCATATATAGTTTTGTTTTATAAAGTTTGTCAGATGCGGTTTATTTTGTGTTTTTGCCATGACCTCTCACCCCAGCCTGTACCCAAGCCCCTTTTTTGTGACAATAAAGCTCTCAAGCCCTATAGAATCCAGCTTCTTACGCAGCCTGTTGACATTCACCGAAAGCGTATTCTCGTCCACATACGCATCACTCTCCCACAGCTTTTCCATTAGAAGGCTGCGTGATACAATCCTTTCTTTGTTGTCAAAAAGTGTCTGCAATATTTTGAGCTCATTCTTTGTAAGCTCGAGCCTTTTGTCGTCATAGGTTATGGTGGCATCAGATATATTGAGCATGACGCCATTATGCTCCAAAACACTGTTGTTTGCGCCAAAATCATAGCAGCGCCTGATGATAGCCTGTATCTTTACGGTCAGCACATCGAGGTCAAACGGCTTTGCTATAAAGTCATCAGCCCCCATACTGACTGCCATCACTATATTCATATTATCAGCAGCTGATGACAGGAAAACTACAGGAACCTTTGATACCCTTCTGATTTCCGTACACCAGTGATACCCATTGTAAAACGGCAGACCGATATCCATAAGCACAAGCTGCGGATCAAATGCTGCAAATTCTGACATTACAGCATCAAATTTCTGCACCACATGCACATCATAATCCCATTTTTCCAAATGTCTTCTGACAAGCTTTGCTATGGTCTCGTCATCCTCAACCAAAAATATTCTATACATTATTTTCCGCTTTCTTCCATAATAATCTCAGCCGCATCGATGATGAGCTGTGATGCCTTCATACGGAGTAAATCCGGCTTGAGCTGTGCCTTTGGAATCACCTGCTTTACAACGTCAACAGGCTGACCATACTTCTGTGAAATAAGCTCATACTGCTCATCCATCTCCTCGTCAGATACAGTGATATTTTCCACTCTGATGATTTCATCGAGAACTGCCTCAAGCTTTGCCTGCTTCTGTGCAACCGGCTTGAGCTCATCCTTTAAGCTGTCCATAGTCTTGCCTGTCATCTGAAGATACTGCTCCATAGCCACACCCTGCTGTGCAAATGATGCCGCCATCTGCTGAAGCTGCATATTTACCGCTGTCTCTACTGCCTGTGGAGAAACAAGGCATGAGCTGCTTTCAAGAATCTGGTCATAGAGCTTTTCTCTTGCCGCATCAGCCTTTCTTGCCTCTACCTGGTACTCAAGATACTCGTTGATATATTTCTTTAAATCCTCCACTGACTGTACCTCAGGGAAATTGAGAGATTCTGCAAACTCATCGTTCAGCTCTGCTTCCTTCTCATTGTAAATCTCGTGCAGCTTAACCTTGAAAACAACCGCTTTGCCTGCAAGCTCCGGCGCATGATACTGCTCAGGGAATGAGAGATTGATGTCTCTGTCCTCACCGATTTCCATGCCTACAAGCTGCTCCTCAAAGCCCGGAATAAAAGAGCCTGAACCGATCCCCAGAGGATATTTCTCAGCCTTTCCGCCCTCAAACGCAACTCCGTCCTTAAAGCCCTCGTAGTCGATTACTGCCGTGTCGCCCATCGCTAATGGACCTGTTTTCTGCTCTCTGACAGGATTTCCTGAGAGAAGTGTCGCTATCTGTGAATTGACATCCTCCTCTGTATATGCAATATAAGGGATGTTTGCCTTTAATCCTTTGTAATTTCCTAATACGATGTCCATGATTATACCTTTCTTTTATGTGTATTTATATCTGCTTAACGAAGCTGTTATATGCAAATAGTATACACTAGTTACCAAATAAAGCCAATAAAAACTCTTTTTATTTGCAGGCTTAATTTCTTACTGCCTTAAAGCACAGCCATCTATGCTCAGATTCCTTAAAAATCAAAAAACCAATTCCCACCATAACCGGTGTATACAGTCCCAAATCTAGCCAGCTTTTTACATGCCATCCATAATATGCCCCTCTCATAAGAATTGCTGAAAGCTGTCCAAGTATGACCGGTATCATAATATTTTTTCCAACTACTATAAGCTTTGCTTTTCTCAACTGTTTAAGGTCAACCGGCGAATATATATATTTCTCAAATATATTAACTTTTCTACCATTTTCCCATATATATGTAATGTATCTGGACTGTGCATAATACAATCCAAATGTAAAAAATACCACCACATTATAATAATAAAGATCAAATTCAGTATTCATCACACCACAAAATGCACCTGCGATTACCACAAAACCCATACCCATATTCATGAGGACATACGTTCCGCAGGTCTCAACCATCATGCGCTTTTTCCAATTGTCGTGCTCCGTTTTAATCAGGGTACTCATATTCATTTCACATCTCCATCTGTTTTCTATTGCGTGCTGTACGCATAATACAATTCATAAAATGATACTATTCTCATCCCAGTGTGACCGCCGGCAATTATAAGCTACTCTAGCATCTCACGCATTGAATATTCTCCATTCTTTACATCTATAACATAGTCTGCCACCCTCGACAAATCATCGTCCAGATGCGTGGCAAAGAGTATTGTCATCTCATACTCTGCCACAAATTCCTGCAGTAATTTTAAGAAGTCATCCCTGAACACCGGGTCTAGATTGGCAGTCGGCTCATCCATCAGAAGCACTTTGGGTCTGTATGCTGCCGCAAATGCAAACTGATACTTTATCATTTCTCCTGTAGAAAACGAGCACAATCTGCGTCTTGGGGAAAGCTCCAAATGTGCAAGCATCCTGTGATACTCCTCACTATCCCAGTTCTTATAAAATGGACTGTATATTTTTTCGTTTCCATTGGCATCCTGCGACAGGTAAAATTTCCTGTCCTGCGACACTATTCCTACAAGCTCTTTTACCTTGGTCTTATTTTTTACAACATCAAGACCGTCTATGTATATTTTGCCCTTCATTTTGTCATACATTCCAAGCATCATATGAAGCAGTGTGGTCTTTCCCGCACCATTTTCTCCCTGTACACCTACAATGTAGCCCTTTGGTATTTCTAAATTTGCGGGCTTAATCACAAATATTTTTAATTTTAAAGCGGCATTTTCTATTTTTATAATTGTCTCATCCATTATTTTTCTCCCAATACACGAACCATATCTATTATATCCTTCAAGGTCATTCCGGCATTCTCACAATCTGCAAGCAGTTCTGACATCCTGTTCTCAAGATTCATCATTTGTTTTTCACGCAAAAGATCATTTTTCTGCTCGCACACGTAAAATCCACGCCCGGGCACCGACTCTATTACGCCTTCCTTTTCCAGCTCCTCATAAGCACGCTTTGTCGTAATCACACTGACTGCCAGCTCCTTTGCCAGCACTCTGATTGACGGCATGCCATCGCCTGCCTTAAGCTCACCGCTTACCACTGCATCGCGTATCTGATTTATAATCTGCTCATATATCGGCATACTAACTGTTGTTGAAATGACTATTTTCATACACACCTCTACGCAATTTTTTTGTCTTTTTTTGATTCCGCAAACTCGTAATCTGCCATACAGCGAACAATATCGTCATAATATTTTTTCCTGCAGGATACAATCATCGATATAAAAAACACACCTATCACTAAAGAAATTAATATCTGAACCAAATCCAGCGAGCTGTCATTCTGGTCATAGCTTGCGGCAACAACCACCGCAGACATAAACATGATTACATCAAATATCGTTAATCTGCCCGGATTCACTCTGCCCAGATAATTGTCAAATGAAGTACAATACAAAATACCTGCCATTACAAGCATCTCACACATATAATAGACTATTCCTGATACTGTCAGAGTCTTATCAGGCCTGATTATTGCCGTGATTAATATAGGTAAAAGCAGCACTATATACGACACACGGAATCTGTATTTGAACATTTTTTGTATATAATGCTGTCTTTGTTCTCTTGAATACGGAGCCAGATACATATACTGTGGCAATTCAAATGCGCTTCTATTATGATTGCTGAAAATGGAAAAAATGCTGATCATCAAATTGTATATATACATTACCTGATTCAGGCCTCCAAATGAGCCTTCTGTAATTCCAAACCAGAATAATGGCATCATAACTATGGCCAAAACAAACTCCCGCCTGCTGCTATCCAAAATATTTTTCCACAATATTTTCGGCATTTTCCTTTCCCCCTTTCACCAGATAATGTATCAGCTCCCTGATATCCGGAGTATGCTCTTGAAGCTCTCTGTCTACCAGAATACATTTATCCCTTATAACCATGGCAGTGGAGCTGTATGTGCCTTCTTCCATGTAAACCACTGCTTCCTTTGGTATCAGCTTACATTTATATACAGGTCCTGTAACTATCCGAAAATGCTCACACGCAGCATCCTTAGGCTTAAAAAACAACAGCCTCCCTGCCTGCATATATGCAATATAGTCTGCTATTCTGTCCAGATCCTCCGTAATATGAGAAGAAATGATAATGCTTTTTCCACCATCCGACACAAGCTCTGTACACAGCCTTAAAAAATCCTCCCTGAAGTGCTTGTCAAGCCCTGCAGTAGGCTCATCGAACAAAAAAAGCTTTGCTCCATATGACAGTGCAAATGCAAGTTGCGCTTTGATTTTCATACCTTTGGACAGTTTTTTGTATTTCTGCTTTCTATCAAGGTTAAATCTTTCAAGATATCCCAGATACTTTTCCATATCAAACCGCACATACATCTGCCCATAGTATTTTCCGAGCTTTTCGAGATTTATATTCTCATCAAAAAATCCCTCATCACCTACTACAGCTATTACTTCCCTGGCGGCTGCCTCATCGCTGTTTAAATTGTGTCCATCTATCACTATGTCTCCTGTTGACCTATACAGTCCCATCAGGCAGCGTAAAAGCGTTGTCTTGCCTGCTCCGTTTTCTCCTACAAGGCCGCATATGTAGCCCTTTGGCAAATGAAACGATATGTTTTCCAGATGAAACCTGTCCTCCCCGGACATTTCCTTATCCAATTCATGAACCCTTAGCATAACTTTCTCCTTTGCTTTCCCACAATTAAAATAGGTGTGCATATACTGTATATATAAATATATACAGTATATGCACACCCTTGTCAAGATATATTCTAAATGTTTATGTACTACGACAAATTTTACAATTCAATCAGGAAAAGAAATGCCAGTCCATAATAGGTCACAACTGCCACCAGATCATTCACTGTAGTGATAAGAGGACCAGACGCAACCGCCGGGTCAATCTTTATCTTGTGGAAAAACATCGGAATCACTGTGCCCACAAGGCTTGAAATTGCCATTGCCACAAGCAGTGAAACTCCTACACAGCCTGATACCGCAAATGCTCCAAGCCATGTGTAGCCCTTGAACAGATGCACATATATTCCCAGAAATACAAGTGCCATTATTCCAAGCAAGCCACCATTTACAAGGCCTATTCTTACCTCTTTTACTACAAGCAAAAGCTTCTGCTTACCGCTTAGATTCTCATCCATGAGTACTCTGATTGTGACAGCCAGTGACTGTGTTCCTACGTTTCCTGCCATGTCAAGCACCAGCGACTGGAAGCAGATGACTATCGGCAAAGCCGCTACCACATTCTCAAATATTCCAACTACGGAAGACACTATCATTCCAAGGAAAAGCAGGATGATAAGCCATGGCATTCTCTTTTTCATGCTCTCAAGCGTGGTCTCCTTCAAATCCTCCTCTGATGTCAGTCCGGCGAGCTTTGCATAGTCCTCACCCATCTCATTGTCTACCATCTCTACAATATCATCAGATGTGATGACTCCGAGGATATGCTTATCCTTTGAGAGCACCGGAATTGAATCCTCAGCGTAGTCCTTGATTGTGTCGATACAATCATCGATTTTCTCATGGTCTAGCACATATGGATATGAATGGGCTATAATGCTTTCCAGATTCATGCCCTCCCTGGCTGTGATTAAATCCTTTAAATCAATAGCTCCCGCAAAGCATTCATCTGAATCAACCACATATATAGTCATGATATTGTCGTTTTCGCCCGCCTGCCTCACGAGCTGGCTCATAGCCTGCTTCACTGTCAGGCCTCCCGGAATACAGATGTAGTTGGTTGTCATATAGCTGCCTATTTCATCATCGTCATATGACAGAAGCATCCTGACATCCTTTTCCGCTTCCTCATCCAGATGCTCTACAATCTCCTTCTTGTCCTCATCCTCCAGATTTTCAAGCAAATCGACAGCATCATCCGAATCCATCAGCGATACTACCCTGGCAGCCTGCTCCACAGACAGCTCATCAAAATAGGCCTGCGGCTCATCAAGATATGCAAAAATCTCCGCTGTCCGCTGTGTTCCAAGGAGCCTGTAAAGACGTTTGCGCTCCTTCTCGTTCATTCCTGCAAGCATATCAGCAATATCATTCTCATGATAATCTGACAAAACCTCCAGAATTTCCTTATCCGTTTTGTGGCTTCTCAATAGAACAAGAAGCTCTTCGTATTTCTTTGTATTCATCTCCATTTCTCTCCTTTCTCATTTCGATAGCATTTTCCACATAAAATAAACATATGTGGTTCTCCAAAATCCCGGGATTTTGAAGCATAAAAATCATTCCATGATAGAAAGGACGAAACCCGTGCACTCCATAAATTTGCGCACGAAAAAAGCACCTAACGGTGCTCTGATATATAAACAAGTATGCATTTGTGCACAGCAAAACACAGCACGGCGTAAGCCGATATTCCTTAATATGCCTACACTGTACCTCTAAAAACTGTCCGGTGATGAATCCTTCCACGGACAGAATCCACTATGCCTGCCAATACAATACTCACCTGTATATCAGCACCGATGTTGTTCTTACTTCGCCCAAGACCATCACTACTGTCCATGAAATTCACCTCCATACTTAGATTCTAAAATTAATGTAATCATTAACCGTTGAAATTGTATCATCAATACACACAATTTTCAACCCATTAATTATATCTTAAGATACATCATACCTATATTTTACAAGAGCGAAGCTCCCTAGATACTGTAGAAATTATGCCCATGAAACGCAGAAATGCCCCGCCAAGGACGGCGGGGCAAGGATTATATGCGCCATGGACGGCGCATATAAACTATATTTTTCTACTGGTTCTCTGTCGGTTCATCTGTCTCCGACTCACTGTCGTGCTCCACTGCAGGATCCACATATGTATACACATTCTCAGACTTTCTGAAAATGGTATCACTTGAGCCAACCTGGCACACAGTTATCTCATCACCATCACTGATGTCTTCCTTATTGATAGCAAGCACACCTGCTGAGAGATAAGTCGAAGCCACCTTGGAGTCGTTGATGTAAACCTTGCTCCAATTGGTAAAGTTGTGACCGTAAATATATACTGTATCACCGGTCGATGAATCAGACACATTTGTGATGTCCACCTTGTCAATTCCCATGACAAGATCTGAAGCAGGATATAAATCTACGCCGTTGTAGCAGTAGCGCTTTCCATAAAGGATATCGTACTGTAACAGGTCAAGACCATCCTGATATGACGCCTCATCTGTACTGTTCATCTGAGTCTGATGATAGTTCATGATAGTTCCCTCATGGATACCAACAGTGTCTGTAGTATGGGCAAGAAGCTGGTAAGCGTAAAGGTCAGCATCCTCCTTTGGCAACCCCATGTTGTTCCATGTGATGTACTTTGTCTTGTAGATATCACCTGACTTCATATCAGAATCCTGAAGTCCCATTGTAGGAAGGTGATCGCCAAACATAACAACAATGGTGTCCTCATCTCTCTTAGAGAGCTCATCTGTGAGCTCCTTGATGAAGCGGTCAGCCTCGTTAAGCTGGTTTACATAATATGTCCAGGCATTTTTCATGCCCTCGTCCTCAACACCTGACACAGTGTATGTAGGATTTTCAATAACAGGCTCCTTTGGATAATCACCATGAGTGCCAACTGTGATGATATAAGTAAAATCAGACTGATCCGGTGTCGCATCAAAGGTCTTCATAGTCTCGTTGACGAGAATATCATCTGTAGGCCAGCTTCCGTTTGGAGTGTACTCTGTGATATTCATGAGCTCCTTGCTGGTAAAGGTATCAAAGCCCATCTTAGAAAATGCATTGGTACGGCTGTAGAAATTACCACCGTTGTTGTGCACTACATGTGTTGCATAGCCAATTTTTGATAAATCTGAGGCAAGGCTCTCGCAATCTGTCTGCTTTAAAATAGTCTTGTATGGATACTCTCCTGTACCGAAATACTGCATACTGAGTCCTGTAAGCATCTCAAACTCTGTGTTTGCGGTTCCTGCTCCGACTACAGGTACAGTCAGATATCCGCTTGAATAGTTTTTCTCAAGCTCATGGAATGTAGGAATAGGATCCTCATTCACCTGAAGGAAATTAATCTCGTCCGGGTCACAGAATGACTCTAAAAGCACACAGATGATGTTTGGACCGGTTTTTCCGTCCACTGTGGTGGTCTGCTTCTGTGAATTAACCTTCTGCTCCACCTCTTCCACATTCTGCTTATTGTAATCCGCCGGCTTTTTCATTCCACGATCCACTACGGTAGATGAGAATGAGTATACAAAGCCATAATCATCATAGCCCTGGGCGATATTTGAATAGTAGCTGGCAACCACATTGGTATTCTGTGCCACATTGGTTGTGACAGGGATTGCAACGAAAAGCAATGCTAAAAATGCCACTGAAACACCTGCATAACGGATTTTGCCTGTATATTTAGGTCCCTTGATAAAAAGTGCCACAAGAAACAGTGCAAATGTACCAAGTCCAAATACAACTATTGTAGCCTGCTGTGCTGTGAAATAGCTGGTATTGTTCATGGCTAAAAGCTCCGGAATACACTTTAAATCAGTATAACCAAACGGTGTGACACGGTTTGAAAGCACACAGCCGTTGATGATTCCGAGGATAGTCCAAAAGCCTGTAATTATTACCCTTGCAAAAGCCCTGCGCCTGAACAGATACACAAGTGAAAATGATACAAACACTAAAAATGAGTTGTACATGAACGCAAGTGTATGTGCATCTACGAACTTACATGCAGAGATAAAGCTCCTGCGCGAGATAATCTCCACTATAAATACGATAGCCATAGCTATGATTGCATGAAATAAAAGCGAATATTTATTTAAAAAATCAATTCTGCGATAATATTTTTCTGAATGAATCTTGTCTTTCTTTACAAAGAGCTTTTGTTTAACGACATTCAATACATCAAATATTTTCTTCATCTTTTCCTCCTATTTGCCTTCCTTTTACCTTCTCTTTACTACATGATAATATAGTCAAAAATATGCACAAAAACAAGAGCATTTTTTTATAAAAATTGACGTCAAAATTATTGTTTTTGGGTAAATATTGATAATAAAATTAACTCTTTTTTCCTTTTTTGGTTGTTTTCGTAAATTTTGAGTATAAAAACTATTGTTTAATCCGTGGGTAATATGATTATGAAGCCAATGAAACGAAATGTAAATAGGGAAATCGCATATTTAAAGAAAGTTTAATATTTGGCAATCGCCTTTTACGTTATGGATATAATTACATATAAATACAGGCATATATACCGCACCCGGCGGATATATGCCTGCTTCATTACAAAATATTTAAATGCGCTCAAGTACTTCGGTTGCTTTTGCGAGGTGGTCGTTTTCTATGCTGTAGAAATCTCCCTTATCGGCGATAGCTGCATATGATGTATCGAGCGGCAGCTTGCCAAGTACCGGTACTGAAAGCTCCTTGGCGATCTCGTCTATATGGCTCTCTCCAAAAAGCTTTATCTCCTTGCCGCAGTCAGGGCATTTGAGATAGCTGAAGTTCTCTACCACACCAAGCACTGTGATATGCATTGCCTCTGCCATGTTGTAGGCCTTTTTGACAATCATATTGACAAGCTCCTGTGGTGATGTGACGATTACGATTCCATCTACCGGGAGGGACTGGAATACGGTGAGAGGTACATCTCCTGTTCCCGGTGGCATATCAACGAATAGATAGTCTATATCGCCCCATGCTGTCTCGTTCCAGAACTGTTTTACTACTCCGGCAATGACAGGACCTCTCCAGATAACCGGATCCTCCTCGTTGTCCATGAGGAGGTTTACTGAGATGAGCTTGATGCCCTCTTTTGTCTCATACGGATGCATCAGGCCGTTTTCGTCTCCGAGTATCTGGTCATGTGCTCCAAACATCTTTGGTATTGACGGTCCTGTGATATCGGCATCGAGGATACCTACCTTGTAGCCCTTCTTTGCCATATTTACCGCCAGTGAGGATGTGACGAATGATTTTCCTACTCCGCCCTTTCCGCTGACAACTCCTATTACATGCTTGATGTTTGAAAATTTATTCTGCTCTACGAGGAAGCTCTGTGGTCCTCCATTGTGTGATGGACAGCCCTCGCAGCTTGACTTTGTGCAGCTTCCCGCGCTGCTACAGCTACTGTTTTCCGGCATTTTTATCTCCTTTTCCTATGAGAAAGCAATTGTTGTATTTCACAAAATATATTTGTGATTGCGATTACTTCTCATATCATGTGTTTATTTATGTGTTTATCGTTCATATTTCATACGACATCTATATAATGTAGTATAACACGTATGCAGCATTTTTTATGCTTTTTTTCAAAAACACTCCTATTTTTCATAATTCTTTTTGCTACATATCGTTTCCGTCTTTTCCACGGAAAATACAATATTATAAGCATCAAAAGCAAATAATAAATGAACCATGTGTTATCCATAGCTTGCCTCCCTACCGCATCAGGCCGCCTTAAAGTACTTTATTGCACTTTATCGCAGCACTGCAATATCGCTTTAAACTTCATTTACAATTAAATTTTCTCCCATTTTCAACAAGTAAAACCGCCACCAGCGAGCTTACCAACAAAAACATCGGATAAAACAGATATGGCAGTATATTAAAGGCTGACACCTCATGTCCCAGCTCATGCACTGCCGATATGGCCACGAGCATCTGCGCTCCATATGGTATCATCCCCTGAAAAATGCACGAAAATGTATCCAGTATAGACGCTGTTTTACGCGGAGTTATGTCGTATTTCTGAGCCATTTCCTTTGCTATCGGATTTGCCATAACTATAGCAACTGTATTGTTGGCAGTGGCAATATCGATAAGTCCTACCAGAAGTCCCATACCGAGCAGTCCACCTCTTTTGCCCTTAAACGTCCTGTAAATTCCCGAAAGCAGGGCATCAAAGCCACCATTTTCACGAATCAGCGCACACATGGCTGCCACAAGCACTGCAACCATACAGGTTTCAAACATGCCTGACGCTCCACTTCCCATATTGGTAAGCAGATCGTATGGTGCTGTACTTCCTGTTGCGAGCATTATGACCGTTCCCGATATGATTCCTATTATAAGCACTACAAATACATTTATTCCGGCAATTCCACCGAACAGCACGAGAATATACGGTACTATCTGCAACAGATGATATTCCTGCGATACAGCGCCCGCGATATCTGTCCTGAATGACAGAATTGCTATAACAACCAGAGTCATTACTGCCGCCGGAAGTGCAATAAAAAAATTCTCCCTGAATTTGTCCTTCATCTGACAGCCCTGTCCGTTACATGCTGCAATGGTCGTATCTGATATAAAGGAAAGGTTGTCTCCGAACATCGCGCCGCCCATTACAGAGCCTATACAAAGTGGCAGACCAAAGCCCGATGCATCAGATACAGCTGCCGCTATCGGCACAATCAGTGTTATGGTTCCAACTGATGTACCCATCGCAATAGAGACAAAGCATGCCACAACAAAAAGCACCATCACCGCGAACCTTGCCGGTATCAGTGACAGCATGAAATATGCCACGCTCTCCGCACTGCTTCGACCTACTACACCCACGAATGCTCCCGCGGTAAGGAAAATGAGCAGCATTGTTATGATATTTTTGTCAGCCAGTCCCTGTGCCATTATCTCTAGCTTTTGGTCGAATTTCACACTACGGTTCTGCAGACAAGCCACTAGTATTGCCACGAGAAATGCTATTATGATGGGCACATTATAAAATCCCATCGGAATTTTCATTACATATTCAAAAAGTATTCCCAATCCCAGATACAGTACGAGAAATACTGCTATTGGTAACAGGGCTATTGGATTTTGTTTTTTCACGTTTATATATTTCCTTTACATTTTTTTAGTATATTTCCATTAAACACTTTACCATTTATACCTCAGTATCTCACATTTGTCATACAGATTTCCTCTTACTGACTCCTTAATCGGTAATATATGCTTCTTTTTAACTATATAAGAAATATTTTGTCTGCTACATTCCAGAGTATTGCATACTTCCGTTGTATCCAGCATATTTTTTTGAGTAAATTTCTTGAAATCCTCAAGTGTAAGTGGCAGCGTTTCTTTCGCCCCATATAATGCCCATGCCGGAATGTCGATGGAATTGTTGAATGTAATATAATATCCACCAACCCCTATCTGTCCTGACTCATATAAACCTTTATGTCTGATTACCTTTGCGATATCATCTGCATCGACATTGTCAAGTGTTGCGATATCCACTTTTTTTACACAGCCATCATAAAAAAAGCACAGAAGCCGACCATTTCCTACTATTACACATTCTTTCAGATTTCTCTGTTGTCTTTCCTCAACAAACATTGGTACTTCATCTGTCTTTCTGATATAAAGGCTATCCTGTGAGCACCGTCCATCCGAAATCTCCAGAAACTGCATTTCGTCATATGATTTTAGATGATGTGTATTCAGTATATCACCTATATTCTGTCTTCCGCTGGGAATCACACGCTCCTTTATCCAACAAAAGCTCATATCCCGTGGAATAGTATATATCTTTTTCTTTATATATCCTGTAAAAAGCAATGGTGCATTCCACTCATCAAGATATTCAGGTAATTCTATAATGGCGGTACGTGATTTTTCATAATATAATAGCACCCCTGACAGAAGATCATTTTCCTCATCAATTATCTTAAAGATTTTCATATATTTTGTACCTTTCATATATCATGTTCCAAGCTTTTTCGATAAATTTATCCGAAACAATATCCTGAAGTCCATCAAAAATAAATGTTTTATCTTTCTCCTGCAGTTTTCCTGTAAAAAGCTCTTTCTTTCCTCCTACAATCTGCAAATTATCATAACACGAATATCCTCCGATAAAGTTCTGACATCTTTTATCTTCCATAATGTCAAATTTGTCTATATCCTGATCTGACATGCATGAATACATAAGCGATAATCCATGATCAAATAATGGAGCAATTCGAAGCGAATGTTCTCTGGTATTTCTCAAAATCTCTATATTAGCACCGTGTCGATCTCTATTTAAAATCAGATAATCAATGACTATCATTTGGTCAATATATCTTTCCCAGCCACATCGCACACAAAAGTCATAATGTGATTCTCCTTTCCGCGCGTTAGCTCTATAATAATCATCCAATGCGATCTTGCTCTCTCCACGCTTTTTGAAATCCTTGGAAGCACATAAAAAAGTATTATATATTCTTCCCTCAATCTCTATATCAGCATGAATCAGCTCATAATTCAAATGCTCAACACCAAGTGTTGTCAGCAATCTGTCGACAATTATTTCATTTATGCACTCATGCCCTATAACTCCATTCACCGGATCAAAATTTGACAGCTTATAATATATTTTCTTATCTCCCATTATTGATTCTGACTTTAAAAAAGTGCCTGCTGTCCCGCTTGAACTTCTGATATGTGACCATTTTAAATAGGTTAAATCCTGTGTCTGTTTAATTATATCCATTTTTCCCCCATATAATTTATATCATCATATTGCTCTCGTTAAATAGTTTACAGTTATTATATATTTTTATTTTACACTCGTCAAATATAATATATGTATTAAAAAAGGTTCATCTTGTTAATCAAGATGAACCAAACATCACGGAGCTTTCTTCATTTTACAATTCTATCTCTGACAAGAAAGAATATCAGACATTTGTCATACTATTTCTTCCTTAACCCATATCGACTATAACCTCTATATATTAAAGGCAACAGTACAATAAATAGTAAAATGTATAAGAACATCAAAAACGAAATCTGACGAAATACAAACGGACCAATCTGAAAAAGAATTGGCGACCTCACTACATTAAGAATATTAGTCAATACAGTCGGCAACAAATTGAAAAAAGCATCAAATGCCGGTAATACTCTTGCGATAAACGGTATCATACAAAGCAGGAAAAACGGGATACAAACCGCCAGATTCGGTGTATGCATCTTAACTGTCACCAGCATTGTCAGTGCAGCACAAAACATCGTTGCGATATATCCGCCCACAAGTATCAGCAAATAATATTCTCCATATGTCATAACATAAATACTATATGGATCATCAATCTGATACGGTGTGAAAAATCCACTCGTTCCCATTACTGCAAATGAGATAATAGACAATATCCCTACTCCGATCCAATAGATAACCGTTGACACGAAGATTCCTGCAATAATCTTGTTTTTTATTGCCTTCGATCTCCCGTACTTTGTAGCAAAAAAAACATCCTCTGTTCCGGGGCGGAACTCTCCGGAAAATATACCGGTTACCAAAAAACCTATGATCACTGCCATTAATAGTACATAAGTTTGTGCGTACATTGTCATCGTAGCCCAGGAACCTTTTGCTTCAAACGTAAAAGGTATTTCTATCTTTTTATAAACGTTTTCCAGATAACTTCTCTTTTCAGGTGTGGTTCCGTACTCTTCTGCCATTTTCTTCATATTATCTTGATAGATTGTATAGATGTCCTGTAATTGTTCATCTGAGAGCTGATACACTGCACCTTCATTCCATTCTGAATCCGGAGTCAATATGCCAATTACAAAACTATAAATATCGTAATATGACTGTACTGTTTTACCATATTCTGTATTAGGTATCTCATCTTGATACTTAGCCGATAATGTCTTGTAATCATTTATCACTTCGGAAATTTTCTCCGTTGTAAGTTTCCCTTTCCATTGATTGACATCTTCAGCCAGAAGCCGTCCCGCGTCAATACCTGTGTGGATCTGTCCGTCTGCATCCGTATAGCTCATACTCCCAATTGCCATACCTGAATAAATAACCGTCATCACAAGTACTGCCGCAAGCAGAACCTTATTCATCCTCTTTGAAAAAATCTTTTTCAGTTCATATTTGAACATCATCTTTATCACCTGCCTTTTCTCCAAAATACAGAAGAAATGCATCCTCTAATGTTGCCTCCACCTGTACTGCATTTCCGGTCGGTGGCATCTTTGAAAGGACTCTCAACTCTACTCCATCAGAAACTGTTCTTACATTTCCAATCAGATATTTTTTCATATAATTGTTCAACTCACTTTTAGGAATAATGCAATTCCACACGAACATATCCATAGACAAAATGATCTCATCTGAAGTCCCTGTATAGAAAAATTTTCCTTCTTTCATTAATATAATCTCATTTGCCACATATTCAACATCTGACACAATATGCGTAGACAACAGTACAAGACGATCTTCCGACAATTCACTGATCAGATTACGGAACCTGATTCTCTCATTCGGATCAAGACCTGCTGTCGGTTCATCCAACACAAGTATCCGCGGATCATTCAACATCGCCTGGGCAATTCCGACCCTCCGGATCATGCCCCCTGATAAAGTCCGCATCTTTCTTTTCCTCTTTTCAGCCATTCCGACCTGCTCCAACAGTTTTAATGCCCTTTTCTTTGCCATGATGGGCCTGATTCCTTTGATAGATGCAATATACAGCATGTAGTCATACACCGAAAGATCAGGATAAAACCCATAACTCTGCGGCAAATAACCGAGTATTTCCCTATAAGATGCCCCCTGACTAAAGATATCCTTTCCATTCCACAAGATTTCTCCGCTTGTTGGGGTTATCGCTGTACATATCATCCGCATTAAAGTGGTTTTTCCCGCTCCATTTACTCCCAATAATCCATATACACCTTTCCCCATAGAATGTGTTACATGTTCTACTGCGTGTACATTCCCATAATCTTTTGTTACATTTTTAAATTGCAGTTCCACTCGACTTCACCTCCCAGTTTATTTCACAGTTACATTGCGATTTGTGAACACAAAAAATAAGATAACCAAACGATATGATCAACAAGCTCCCCCAGATTGGCATCGAAATCCTCTGATAAATAGAATCTGTCGATACAATCAGTGTCCAGATAAGTATACATGCTATACTTAGGAAAACAGCAATATACTCCATATCATTCCATTTGCTGTACAATAACCGGAAGCAGATACAACAGGAAACATTAAACGGCACTAAGAAATCTATGATGAGTCGGTATGCCGAAATCTGTAATGTATAAACTGAAACACCGAAAAAAAAGGTAGTCATAAGTAAATCCACCACTGCAAACAGCAATATCCTTGCAGCACAGATCTGGCGCAGTGAATAGAATGCTGTTTTTTCAATTTCCACTGCTGAAAAGCTCCGATTCTTCCAAATTTCCGGTATGATCATTACCGAAAACATCACTGACATAGCCCCCAGTGTTCTCTCTGTATTTGCTCCCACATCCGAGTCCACAAGCAGTATCCAAAGCAGAACTAAAATTCCTCCTTGCAGAACCCACCATCTCTTTTTGATAAATTTGAACTGCTCAAATAAAAATTCAAAATATGATGCTCGTCTGTTATCCTGTCTGTTCATAATGTCTGAACACCGCTCTTTTACTGTGTCAACAGCCGTTTCCCGTATATATTCCTTCTGTATCAAGGATTTATACTCCTCGATTTTTCTCTGATATTGCTTCATAATTTTTCCACCTCCAACTGTTTTGCCAGCAATTCTTTTGCCTTTGAAACACGATATTTTACAAGCGACAATTTTATATTTAATAAATCAGCAATTTCCTTTTGTTTTAATCCCTGAAAGAAAAACAGGATTACAATCTCTTTTATTTCTTCCGGGAGCTGCTCCAGAGCCCTCTCTATATCAATCCGGATTTCTATGTTTTTCGGATTCTCATCTTCTATATCCGGCAACTGGTCTGTCATTATTTCCTTCTTTTTCTTGTAATTATTCTTTATAATATTCCCTGCTATGCTATACAAATAGCTCTTTGTCTTCTTGATCTCTGCCCCGCTTATTAGTGCTCCGAAGAACCTCTCAAAAGTTTCCTGTACCATATCTTCCGCATATTCCTGATTATGAGTATGTAAATAACAATATTGATAGATAGAAGAATAATACTTTTCAACCAACTGATTGCCTGCTTGATTGTCACCGTTTCTGATTTTCTGAACTAATAAAAAATCAGCAATCATCTCATATCACCTCTCTTGTCCTCTATAATAATAAGACAACTTAAGGTGATAAAAAGTTAGTGGAAAATTAATATTCATTTAATTTTTTATAATTTTCACCTCAGTGACTCGATATATTCCTCCAGACACAATCCTTTTTCCTGCATTTCTATGGCAGAATCCACCCAAAAGAAGTATCTGCTTCTCTTCTAAATAGATTGAAACTATTAATCATTGGAATTTCACCCTGAATAGCTATATACGAAACAGCCCGCAAAAGCACTAATCCCAATATAAAAACTAAAGCAACCACAACGATATGCTTCAAAAGTCTCTTTCGTCTGGTATACCGTTTATAACTTCTCATGTTTATCACCTTCAATCTGCTTTCAAATTTAATAATCTATATTTTATGACAATTCAGCATATAGAAAAGTTAGTTATTCTAGAAAATCCTGCAAAAAAGCAGCAAAAAGAGTCCCCCTTTTGCTGCCTGCAAACAATTTTGTTTTCAATTTAATGGTATCAAGCTTGTACTTGACAAAATGAAAAAACATGAGTTCATTCCGACTAATCATTTTACAGTAACATAGTCATATAAATTGGTATATACATAATTCCGTCCTGATATTTTAAATCCTTCGTATAAATAATGAATCTGTTCTCACACTTTAACTGATATTTCCAGTTTTCTGTATCGTATTTTGCCAGATTCTCTTCGTAAAGGCTCAGAATATTCCGTTTAACAAAATCAATTTGTTCATAACTTTTCCCTGAAACATAAGCATCTACTGCCTGCGGCATCCCACCTACAACCCTACCATTTTTCATGAAAATGCAAAATGTTTACACCTATTTTTTAACGAAAAACAGAAATGTTTATATCGAGTTTTTAACGAAAACACAAAATGTTTGTTGTTTCATTTCTTAAATGCGTTATTTTCCGGTTTATTCGCTCTTTTGTGTCAGGCACCAATGTATCCATATTTACTTTTCCTTCCTGATACGCTTTCTCACCGGCAAATCCAAATCCTGTAGTTTAGGTCCAAGCTCATCATCCATAATATATGTATTAAAAAAGGTTCATCTTGTTAATCAAGATGAACCAAACGTTTAAAAATTCTATTTGTTTATAAACTCCTTGCCTAATACTCAAATGAATCCTCAAGCTGATACTGTCTGTCTCCAATGCGTTCCATTTCATTTTTCATCTTCAGATTGTCCATTTCGCCGGTTTGACACACATATGTAGGATCTATATAATATGTTGAATCATCTACTCTCATAGCAACCCACCCATGTGGTATGAGTGTACCATCTGATTTAATTGTACCAAAAACAGGATAAGCTGTTATTCCCACTCTGTTACATAATTCTGATAATATTATTGAGATTCCACCGCATATACCTCTTTTATCCAAAATACATCCTTTGTTTGAGACATCAGCATATACTTCATTTTCATACAATTTGTCATAATATGGTTCAATACTTGATTCATAGACAGAATAATCATATTCCATGTTGTCTTTTATCCAATTTAAGAAATATTGTACAGCCTCTTTTTCATTCATATTCTTGGGCATTTCTTTTATAAGCTCATCATAGCAAGCATCTATTTCTTTTGATTTTTCCTGATAATATTCTGTTGAAAAATCAGCGCTTTTACATATTTTTTCAAGCTCATCTATATTGGTAATTATATTCTCATCATTTAAAACAAGCTTAAAATTCTTCAACTCCTTGCGCTTTTTTGAATCATTAACCAGAACATATAATTTCATAATATTACAGTCATCGTTAATCGTGTTTCGATCAATTAGTTTATTATTTTCTCCAACCGGAAAAATTAATGAAATCGCCCAGTTCTGATATTCCGGATCAAATGATAATGTTCTTACTATCCTCAGATACCGGTATGTACTTATCGGAGCTGTTAGATCAATTTTTCCACCATTTCCCTGTTCAACTAATGCTGTAATATCGTTACACACCCTTTTTTCGGTTTCGTCAAGCTGGTCATAATAAAATGAATTTGTTTTATTTGAAAAACTCACCTTATTCTGACCAACCCCTATTTCAGGCTCTTCTTTACCATTTAAAAAAACACATAAAATACCGATTAATGTTAATATAAACAGAAGGATTATTTTCTTTTTATTCATAAATTATGTCTCCCTTTAGAAATTAAACCTATCATCATACATTTACCATTTCAATACTTTAATGCTATTTGGTAATGTTATTCTCCATAACCACCTTACAGTTCTTCTAATATTGGTCCTATAAATGCGTTATTTCCCGGTCTATTCGCTCAGAAATTCAGCCACCTTTTCTATCTGCGCACTATTGTACTCCATGAATTCCAGATAATACTTTTTCACGGTCTCATTCTGCACTTCTTTTTTATAGAGCCACTGTCTTGTTTTAGCCTCCGGTGCAAACAGCACTGCCTGATATTGTGGAGAAAATATCTCATCAAGACTGCAGGCTGATTTGTCCAGCACACAATTATAGTCCATATTTTTTTCCACAAAATACCGGTTCAATGTTTCCGCAAACTTTTTTGCTTTTCTCACATGGACAGCATATTCCACCGGATTATACGGCTCTCCTTCTATTACCGGCACCTGCCATACTAAAATACATTTTTTCATCTCTTTGTACTCCTTTCATTTTTGCCAAATTTATATCTAATAAATTTAAGACTCTCATACAAAATCCAAAAAATTATTATATAGTTCATGTTCTATTTCTATATTTCTTTTATTCTTCCACCTATCCTTTGATTGCAATGACATCAAACATAAAATTTGATGCCATTACTTTTGTGCATCATCACACAATTACTAATCAACCAAAAATTCTATAAATAGCGGTACCTACTGCATATCCTATATTGTATATTATAACTCCTATTATACCTATACTTAATATATTTTCATAAGTTTTATGCTCCAAATACCAGCTAATCATTTTTTTCATATAATACACCTCCTAGTTTTACTTATAAAATACTGCTTTTCCTACGCGCGCTTATAGTATTTATTTACTCAAACTTCGCACTTGAATAAGTGCCTATGCACCTTGAAAATTCAATAATAACTAGCATAAAAATAGCATGAAACCGTCTGGTTTGGTATAATTGAGTTGTTCAGAAACAAATATACTTCCGGTCATGCTGAAAACACAACTTCAAGTGGCATAAAGACTGAACATTGACAACTGAATAACTGCCAGGTATTGAATTTTCAAGGTGCACAGCTAAAATTTATGTGCGAAGTTTGAGATTGTTATTTTAACTGAAAAATTTTTCAGCCAACATATTATTTATATACTTTTCATCATCATAGTAATTAGAAAACTTTGAAAGCAACGAATCCATAGATGATACCTCTATACTTTTATTAAATTCACGAACATTCAAACTATTTTCAAAGAGTGATAATTTTGTTTGATTCAGTCTATATGTTCCCGATTTTGTCTTTGCCATTTTCTCGTAATACATCTTCCAAAGATTCATTGCTCCATCTGAATTCCCGCATAGTTTAAGATAAATGATTATATGACAAAGAAAACTGCTATACGATTCAAATTGGAATTTTTCTTGTATGCAAGATATAATATCGTTAAGCTTATCCACTTCTGTGATAATTGACATATGCTCCTTAGGTTCAATAATCATTTCATATAAAAGTGCATCGGCTAATAAAAAATTCATTGTTCCGGAATTATTATCTAACGGTAATGTTTCAACCTCTTGCTTTATTCTCTCAATTAGAAATCTTTGCGTTGTTCTTGTGATTTCTTTAATTTTGTTTTCCTGCAAAAGAAAATAATTATATATTTGAAGTAGTGAATATACTTCATCCGTTTTCATTTTCTTCGCGCCACAATAATCTCCAACTAGAGTCCCTAAATTCAACAAAGACATCCCATTAATATAAATTGACCAAAATATTATGGCTACTAAGAATACAAAATAATAGGAAAGAATATCATCTGGAATGTATTTTGTAGTAAAACATACAAGCGCTAATGCAATTATCCCTAGTATTACTGACATTAATGGTGCACCAATAAGCGATAATCCTATTTTTTTTCGTATAATTTTATACTCTTCCTCATTACTAATAACAGGAATCTTTGGAATAACAATTCCTCCTAAACCAATTTGCAAATTGAATGCAAAAGATATTTTGTATCGTCCGTTTTCCTTTACAATACAAATAGGAAATTGGTATATCATTCTAACACCAACGCTTTGTAATTTAAATATAATGGCATGTGTCGCCTCATGCATACCAACCGAAATAAATAGTGCAAACAAAAAAACAATAACTCCCTTTATCAAGCCAATCGATAAATATTCTGGATGCACCTCTTGAAGTTTTGCAACTCCTACTCCGATTGAAATTCCAAAAATAGAAATACATAATACAATGCCATAAAAAATTATATAAAATTTAATTTTTTTAAAAAAATTCATGTTTTTCATTATATCCTATAAATAATAATTACTGCTTGTAAAAATCAAACTCTAACAAGCAGTAATTTTCTCACATTCTCTGTTCCATCATCAAGTGTGAATCTAAGAAGCTTTTTGCTCTTTGGAACTGCTTCACAATTCTTCACCTTTACAACACGAAAGTCTGACTTTGAGAATGTATCAAAATCAACCTGTTCCTCAAATAAAGGCTCAATTTCAATACCTGTATTATTTTCATCAACTGCTGCCACTTCTTCTGTTAACTACTACTTCATTGTTATCCATTTCTATGTTCTCCTTCTCTTTGCTTCGTAAGTAGGTAATCATCCGTATCTGTTAGCACCCATATTTTTATCACTAACAGTATTCGGATTGAAGTGATACCGGAGTGCCCTCCAGAACTTTTTAGTGTTCTGATTCAGGGATTAAAAGTCAAGGTACGGATGATTACGTACTTCCCCATAATAACTAATACTACACCGCTCAATATACTTGAAAGCAACATAGATATAAGCAAAGTTTCATAAATCTTGATACATACGTAATCAATATATTTATTATCAAAATTAACACTTATTCAATAAGCACTTTTTTATTCTAAAAAAATCTTCGTCAAAATAGCGATCTGTCCCTATTTTTTCACCGTTTTTCCAGAATTCAACTTCATATACCGTTCCTTTTGTCGTTGCCCTTTCCTTTGATACACGAACATCTTGAATATAACTTAAATTTATTATTTGTCTATCTGATAATACAAATTCATCATTGAATCCTGTTGTTATATCTAAAAAAGGTTCTAACACTAATAACACCACAATTGGAACCATCCATATCCAATATACATCATATAACGTATATCTTTGAGCAATAACCAACCCATAAAATATATTTATACAACATCCTATAGTTACTAATATGCTGGTAGGAAAAAGCATCTTAACTTTATTTAAATAAATTTCAGTATTTTTTCCCATTTCAAATCCTTTGGAAAAATACTTCATCTTTATTTTATATCTTATATAAAATTCACAAATACCTATTATATAAATAAGAACAAGTCCTACCATAGCGAAGACATCACTTTTTTGAATTTTTCTAAAATAGTAAACAATAAAAACTGCTAAGAATTCAAGTAAAAATACAACTAAACCAAGCCATCTTGGATATATCTTTGTAGCACCATTCTTGATATTTGATCTTTTGAAATATGTAAAAATATCCATTAATTCTCCCTATAAGTTGGGTTATAGATTTATTAAATACTATAACCCATTAATTGAAACAACTATAAATTAAACACACTTGTAATTAATCTGTGCAAAGAAATACTGCAACAGTAAATGCTCCTCCTATAAATGGATGTAAAGGTATACAACACAAAGCTCCACCTAATAACATATAGTCACTTAATGTCTTCTTACCACCATCAATTAACTCTAATTCTGAATAATTTAATTCAATAAAGTTTTCCATGCATCTTTCCTTTCTCAATAACATCCTGTTCCTTTACCAATAAGACCTGCTCCAGTAAGTGCTAAGGCTCCAGCAGCTGCCCAACCTACTCCAGGAATAAATGCAGCAACTGGTGCCCAAGAAACCATAACTATTCCTACACCTACGGCAGCCGCTTGTTTTCCAGAACCACCATCTACCATCTGCATTTCATCTGCGGACATCTCACAAAATCCACTACTTAAAATCATATCCATTGTTTATTCTCCTTTTCTTCTGCTGCTTATTCAAAAGCCATATTTTATTCTTTCCTACGCGCGCTTATAGGATTTATATATAAACCGGTAATCCCGGAATATACCTTATTTATCTTACTAATCCACCAAATTTATCTTGTCCAACACAAAATGCAGCACACTGTCATCATCAACAACAATTTTTGCCTGTGCAGCCATTCCACTTTTCAGATTTCCTTTTTCTCCATCCTTATTCTTTATCTCCATATTTTTACATTCTACTTTTACAATGTAATATGCATTACCGGTATTCTGGTCTACAGTCACATCTTTTGCAATTTCTTTTACGGTTCCTGTAAAATATCCATATTCACTTGACGGATATGAAGCCATCTCAAATTTTACTTCCTGATCCGGTTTTATTTTTGCTATGTCAGAATTTTCCACATACACCTGTGCAAAATAACCGGACTGCTCCTTTGGATATATCTGTCCTATGGAATCGCCTTCCTGTATATATGTTCCATTTGAGATTTCCTGATTTGTGTAAAAATACCCTGATGATCCTGCCTTTATGGTACAGTTATTATTTTTTATATCATAATCTTTTAAATAAGCCTCATACTCCTGCTTCTTATCCTCATAAGTATGAATTTCAGCCGACACATTTCCTTTTTCCGTAAGAATCTTTATATCTGAATCATCTGTATTATTAGAATTTTCTGTCTGCTTCTTTTGAAGTTCTACAGAGGATATATTAGATTTAAGGCTTTCTATCTGTTCATTTGCAGTTTCTATCTGCTGTTCTATTGTTGAAATCTCATTAGACTCAAGATTAGACAATGCCTGATTTTTTTCTGTATCCACCTCTGCCAGTTGTGATGAATCCATTGTGGTTTCATCCTTTTTATTGTCATATTGAAGTGCTGTATAATCATATGATGAAATATAACTGTTCACCATTGAATAATAATATGTATCGTTTTGGTCGAATGTGTTATTACGCGATACGATACATTGCTTTACATCTTTAAGTTTATTAATTTTTTCATTATACTTATCAATAGAATCATTGATAACTGTAATATTTTCATCGTATACCTCCCCAGTTTTATTCTTTTCCTTTCCTGCATCAATTGAAGTATTTAATAATTCTTTCCTGTCTTTAAATTCTGAATAATACTGGTTATCAGACATTGCATCAAATTCAGAATTATCTCCGTCAAGACTCTTCTGATATGCATTTAGTATGTCAAGACGCTGCTGTACACTATCAAGTTTACTCTTATAATCTTCGATAGTACTTCCAAGGTTTTCAATATCTACCTCATACAGTTCGTCTCCCTCATTCACATACTGTCCGTCCTTTACCGACATTTTAGTTATCTTTCCTGTAACTGCACAGCTTACTGCTGTGCTGTCATCGTCACCTCTAAACACACTGTCGGCTTTTACAACTATATCCATTCTGAAAAGATACATCCAGATCAGGGCTATTGCCAGAATTGCACATATTATATATATGGTGTACGGCACAAATCTGTTTGGCTTAGAATCATATACTTCCGTACTGTCACTTATATCCTTTAAATCCACAATTATAGGTTTCATAATTTTCCTCTTTTCATAATCGAAGTTATGCGGTTGCTTTAACATCCACAGTATCAAGCGACTGTTGTTTAACAAGCTGCGCATATTTTCCACCCAGTGCTGTCAATGATGCATGATCACCGCTTTCTATAATCTTTCCATCTTCCAGCACATATATCTTATCGCAATTTTTTATAGTGCTGAGTCTGTGTGCTATAAAGATAGTTGTAACATCTTTTGAAAATTCACTTATTGTCTTGTCAAGTGCCCTTTCCGTTATTGCATCAAGATTACTCGTAGCCTCATCCAATATCAATATATCCGGTTTTTTAAGCATGGCTCTTGCTATAGCCAGCCTTTGCCTTTGACCGCCTGACAGGTTTGCTCCGTTTTCCTCCAGTCTTGTCTCATATCTGAGTGGCAGTTTATTAATAAATTCATGAGCCTGCGCCTTTTTTGATGCCTCGATGATGTCATCCATCGTTGCATCATCCAGTCCCAGTGTAAGATTTTCAAATATTGAACCACTAAACAAAAATGTTTCCTGTGGTATATATGCGATTTTGTCTCTAAGTGTCTCTATCTGTATATCTTCTATATTATTATCATTTATCAGAATATTACCTGACTCTGCCTGATATAAGTGCAAAAGCAGTTTCGATAATGTTGTTTTTCCTGAACCGCTTTCTCCAACAAAGGCAATTTTTTCGCCCTTTTTTATTGTAAAATCTATATCCTCAAGTACCCTTTGTCTTGTTCCGTATCTGAAATTCACATGTTCGAATTTTATATCCCCGGCAAGACTTTCGGGTGCCATTTTTCTTTGTTCATTTTCCTGCTTTTCAGCTTCAAGATCGAGTATTTCCCCCAGTCTGTCTGCCGCCACGACTGCGGTCTGCATCTGTGGCTGCAGATCTACCAGATTCTTTACAGGATCAAGGAAATATGCCAGCAGTGAATTAAATGTGATAAGTGCACCTATTGTCATGTCTCCGTTTATAACACTGACACCGCCTGCCCACAGGATAACTACACCACCTATGAGTTCTACGAAAGTTTTCAGTGATACTTGTATATTGTTAGCCCATGTGAGATTGAATACACTTCTTAACAGTTTTACAAATTTTATCTCTGTTTCCCTGTTTACTTTTCTCTCCGCATTATAAGCCTTTACAGTCTGTATTCCATTAAGAGACTCGACCATATAAGACGTAAGCTGGGCATTATCTTCCATTTCTTTTCGATTAAGTTTTTCATACCATTTATTAAATCCAAGTACGATTACTGCGTACAGTACGATCATTATGATCGTGATAAAAAATAATTTTGAATTCTGTATGTATAAAATAATTGCTCCGGCAACAGCCATAAGTGTATCTATCATTATGGTAAGTGTTGCTCCCGATATGGCATCCCTTACCTTTCCTGCATCATTAAATCGTGAAATTATCTCTCCGACCTTCCTTGTTCCGAAAAAGTTCATCGGAAGTTCCATTACATGCCTGTAATATCCCAATAATAACGCAATATCCAGTTTCTGACTAAGATACAAAAGTAAATGTGACCTGAATGCATTAAGGATTACCCTGAAAAGATTGAGAAGTATCACTCCTATTGATAAAGTCATGAGCGTTTTCTTTAATCCATCCGGAAGAACACTGTCTATTAACATCTGAAAATAGAATGCTGCCAATATTCCAAGCACGGTATATATAAGAGATGCTAAAAAGATCTGAAATATAAGTTTCTTCTGTGGCATGAGCAGATGAAAAAATCTGGAGAAAATTCCTTTTGTCTCATCCTTTTTCTCAAATGTCTCATTCTTAACAAGAAGGATAAGGATACCGCTCCACTGATATTTCGGAGGTTTTCCCTCATCATGCACTTCTCCAAAAAACTCCTCCGGGGTAAGTTTTACAATACCTTCTCCCGGATCTGCAATCACAACCGTCTTTTTCGTTATTTTATGAATAACAACATAATGCAGTAATGCTCCATCTACGATAACATGTGCTATACATGGTAATGGAAACTTCGAGAAAAATGCTTTTTTATCTCCCTTTACTCCTTTGGCGCTAAATCCAAGTTGCTCGGCTGCTTTTATAACACCGTATGCATTTGTTCCCTGCTTGTCCGTACCGGCAACTTCACGTATTTTGCTGATACCTATTTTATATCCATTCTGTCTACAGATGGTTGCAAGGCATGCAGCTCCGCAGTCGGTTATATCATGTTGTTTTATACAGTAATATTTCATCTTTCAAATCTCTTTCCAGTTTTTAATAGAAATGCCGGTATTAATATTCCTAAAACCATTCTGTTTACAAATGGTAGCAAGACAGGCTGCACCACAGTCGGTGATGTCGTGTTGTTTTATGCAATAATATTTCGTGTTTTCACCCTGTTTCAACAAACCAAATCATCGCATAAATATTTAATATCCTCCACATATGCTGATGGTAAATATACACTATAACCATTCGTATCTTCTATTAGTTCTATAGGTGTTGCCAGCCAATCTTTATATTTATTACCAAACATAAATCTTGTAGTATTTTCTTTCTGTATAATAATTTTTCTTCCCCATTTTTCTCGAGATATCCGTTCAATTTTTTTTACAATATTATCTTCCGTTTTTAATTTTATTTTTTGAGGTTTTGCCATCGAACTAAATATTATTGTCATCAATACAACAAAGCACGTATCAACAGAAATAAGTGCAATCATAAAAATTGGTACTAAAAGCTCTCCACCATCTGCCACCAGTAGCAAAACTGCTACTAACAAAATCATTGCTCCTATTCCCATAAAATGAACAAAATATCTATTAAATGTTCTCATTATCGCTTTCCTCCCTATCAAGTATAATTCACCTCTTATACAAAAAGAGGTGAATTATACTATACACAATTAATTAAGTATTATATAATCACTTTAAACTGGTGTATATGCTCCGATTGTTGCGCCACCTATTGCTCCCGCTGTATAACACTTCCATAATTGATTTCCAGTCAAATTGCCTGTCACAATACCCTTTGCAGCACCAACAATTAATCCTCCTGTTCCACCAAGAATTGCACCTGCTAATGCCCCTGCCAACAATCCTCCATCAACCTGTTTCAATTCATTCTTTTCTAATTCAATAAAATTCTTCACTGTATTCTCCTCATTTTTTATTTGGCTCATATTAACTATATTTCCCTTCTGTTAGTTTAATCCCAAAGTGAATATATTATAGCGCCTGCCGCACCGCCTATTAATCCTCCCACAACTGTCCCAACAGGACCTCCGGCTGTACCTACAGATGCACCAATTTTAGCTCCTATATAAGCACCTCCTCCTGTTGCAATAGTTCCACCTACCAAATCCCAATTAATTCCGCCTTCTACGATCATAACCTCATCGTACATCATTTCATAAAATCCATTATTTAATACTATTTCCATTGCTTTAAATCTCCTTTTCTTTAATAAATTTTGTTTACACCTATTAAGAAAAGTGATATACTTTACTCGAGTACTTTTCTTAAAAGTGCTTGTGCTTTTAAACTCTGATGGTTGCGCAAATTTATCAGAGTCCTCTTTTTATATAAAACAGTCTACTTAAAGCAAAACTATTTTATAACGTAACTTATAAGATGTTTGGGCTAATTCCCACATATACATCTATCTCTGTGTTTTCCGGATTCAACATGTCCGTTTTCTTCGTAACATTATAGCCTACTGTTATAGGCTGTAATCTACGCTCCATTATGTATTGATTCAACTGGTTGCATGCATCCTGCAACCCCATTGGATGACCTATATATGATGCAACAACAGCATTTACTATCTTAATCTGGTTCTTGAAATCAAATTTATCCATTGATTCAATGCTCTTATCTATAGGCATAAGCAATTCAATATCAATCTCATCACCTTCAAGTTCGTAAGTAGCAGTTATAGGATTTCCTACACGTTTTGCACCTGCACTCTGAATATAGCTTTCCATTTCTTTCCCTATATTCTCCAGTTCTGTCTGTTTTAATTTCCCTCTGTAACTAAGAAGATTAGTTACATTCAATTCCTGATTTTCTTTAATTTCTAACATTTTACTCCTTTGGCGCTAAATCCAAGTTGCTCGGCTGCTTTTATAACACTATATGCATTTGTTCCCTGCTTGTCCGTACCGGCAACTTCACGTATTTTGCTGATACCTATTTTATATCCATTCTGTCTACAGATGGTTGCAAGGCATGCAGCTCCACAGTCGGTTATATCGTGCTGTTTTATACAATAGTATTTCATCCTTTTATTATTCCTCTGTTTCTGCTTTTTGTAACTAATACCAATAGTAACTTTTCTAGAATGACTGCAGTTCATACATATTGAACTGCAGTCATATATGATACTTTACACAAGTAGAATGATATGTTTTGAATTCATAACATAATTTTGTAACACATATATTGCCCATCTGCTATTTCCTTTTTCTTACTAAATACACTCCCTCAACAAGATTTGCAATTGAAACTATTCCCCATGCAAATCCCAGGAATAAACTATCCGTATTAATAGAATAAACAGCTATTGCCATATATGCCAAAGAAGCAAAAATATAAAATATACCCTTTTTATCTTTCATGTATATTTCCTCCATCATTAAATTGCTTCATTTTTTACCAGCCAAACCAAAACCCTATTCCAGCACCTACAACGCCTCCAATTATTGGATGACCATCATGGTTGGGTCTGTGACTGCGATAAACCGAGCAATTCTGAATACAGACCCCTTCTCTCTCCTTCTATAATGGTGAGTTATCCACAGGAACTAATAAAATCATTTATCAATTACCGAAATAATTTATATAGGCATAGGTCTAAAAATGTCTATAGCCTTTTTTATAAAATCCAAATAGTTTTTCACGTATTTCTCAATTGAATAGTTTCTTTTTCCACCATCAATCGCACATAACTCTTCACAATTCAAATTTTCAAATTGTAATGCTAATTCCATGATCTTTCTCCCTTCATATAATTCCTATTTTCTCTTTCTGCGCATTGTTGAGAATATATATAAAGCAATTGCTTGCTTCATACCATAATTATCTTGCGGTACAGCAGTACTACACATTCTATACCGACTGTGTTTTATAAAGTAATTTTTTGATTTTGTAAATCAGATACTTTACCGGACTTATTAATATAGATTTTTATAATCATAAGTTTTTATTTTTTTCCCATCAATATTCGAATAAGCCATTCTAGATCTATAATCATTGGTGTCATCCCACTATTTCCTCCCTTATTTATCTTTGCATATTCACTATACTCTTTTATACACAAAAAAAGCAATCACTATGGCATGAACGACACTTTTTAGGTATGAACGACATAGTGATTGCTTATTTCTATAACTATTTTCCTATTTTTTATATATTTATTGTTACAATAAATCTTTCATTTTCCTGAGATATTCTCATATCTCCATCATATTTTTTTACAGTCCTGCTTACATTTTCTAAGCCAATACCATGATTTTGCTTATCCTCTTTTGTAGTAATAAACTTTTGTTTTTGATTTATAATACTCTCCATATCATAACTATTACAAACCGAGATAAATATTTGTGAATTATAACTGGCTATCTCAAACTCAATTATTCTTTTGTCCTCTTGTATTTTTTCGCATGCCTCTATGGCATTATTTAAGAGATTCGATATTATTGTGCACATATCAAACATATCAATTGCTACATCATCCGATACGCGCCCCTTAAACTGAACATTTATATTTTTACTTTCCGCTTCCAGGACTTTCGTCAAATTCAACAAACATCCCTTGCCTCCTTTCGAAATTAAACCTATCACCATATATTTACCATTTCAATACTTTAATGCTATTTGGTAAGATTTCGGTGCTGTTTGACACAAATTGACACAAATTACTTTATTTATTGTTTAATTTATCGTTTTTTTAAGTTATAATATTAAACATAAGGAGACACGGTATGAATAATTACATTAATATTTTTTTAGAATTTTTATATCTTCTTTGTAATGCATTCTTGCTATTCAGAATATGCGAAGAAAATATGCACAATAAAATCAGCATTCCGATGAAGTTATTTTATATTATAGTATTTGTAGTTTCTCCAGTCACAATACATGCTATCGGGATATTATCATATTTTGCTCCTATCCTATTCATGCTTATAATTTTTAGAAAATTAAACAAACTACTGTTGAAATGTTTATTCAATTATATAGCTATATTATTTCTATTTATACCAATTGCCACTATACAAACTTTACTATTAAATGATGCACATTTTGCACTGAGTTCTCAGGAATATTTAAATTATAAAACCACAACCATTTTTATAGTTGTTTATAATATTTACATACTTTATACCAACAATATATAAAGAAAATCCAGTGCATATTTTTATTCATATGCATTTACAATTATTATATTGGGATTAAGTATGTTACTTGGCTACATTACGCTTTCAATATGCATCGAAAATCCAAACTCTTATAATTTGATTGTTATTTTTTCAATTATATTTTTATTCCTTATCATATGTATTTCACTATATGATAAATTTCTGGCAGTCATTGAAGAAAACACAAATTATCGGTTCAAACTGGAACTTGACAAAATGGAACAGGAATATTCTGCCAAGCTCGACGATAAATTAAATCAGCTCCATTCTTTAAGACATGATATGAAAAACCATCTGATAGTAATTGATGGTTATGCTTCACAGCACAATGATAAGAAAATTCATGAATATATTCATAATATTTGTGAAGACCTTTCTCTGACAAATGCTGTAAATTCAGGCTCCCATATCGTCTCAGCTCTTATAGCTGAAAAAGAGAACAAGGCAAAGTTACAAAATATCAGATGCGAAATTAATATAAGTATACCCGGTATTAATATTGACGATTTTTCAATTACGACCATAATAGGTAATCTGTTTGATAATGCGATAAAAGCAGCCGCTGAGTGTGAACATGGCTGGATCAGATTCTCCCTCACCCAGACCGGCTCATATATGAATATAGTTATTGAAAATTCCTACTCTGGAAATATTATAGAAAACAATGGTGAATTTACATCTACCAAAAATGACAATGTCTTACCTCATGGAATAGGCATAAAAAATGTCCGTAAAGTCGTTTCCAACCTTAACGGACAAATTGATTTTTCTTATGCCAGCGGATATTTTAGCGTAAAGGCAGAGCTCCCTAATTATAGTTAAGTTCCTGCTCCTTATATGCTCTCCTTATCTTGTTCATATGAAGCTCCTTTATCTGATCATGATATTTCCTGCTCAAAGGAACCTCCATGCCTCGTCCAAAGCATACCACATCTTTTTTTACTTCTTTAATGTAATTAAAATTGGCTATATACCCTTGATGTGTATACATAAATACATCATTATCCAATCTTTCATATACATTTTTTAAAGGCTCATAACAGCTTATTTCCTCATCAATTTTATGGAATACACACTGGTTCCTGCGTTTTTCTATATATAATACATTTTGAAGGTCTATGAGAACATCTTCATATCCGGATTTAATTTTTAGATATCTTTTTTCCGCTTTTTGTGCATTTTTACGATAATCAATCTGAATTCTTGCTTTTTCGATAATGTGCTTTACCTGTGTATATTTTATCGGTTTCATGACATAATCAAGTGCATCAAGTCTGAATGCCTGTATCGCAAATGCATCATAACTCGTCACAAATGAGATACATACCCATGGGTCGATTTTTCTTAATGCATCAGCCATCTCAATACCTGTCATGCCGGGCATTTCCACATCAAGAAACAATAAATCATATTCCTTACTCTTAGAAAATATATTATTCATGAGTTCTTTTGCATTATCATAGAGATCGATGCTTACATTAATATCCATTTCATTTGCGTATTCACTCACGAATTTTTTTAGTTCATTCCGAAAAAATTCTTCATCATCGCATATTGCTGCTCTTATAGTTTCGTATTGCATACAAGCCTCCCAAAAATATAATCCGCTGTACTATAAGCATAGTATAGCGGATTCAACGCTCAATTACAATTTATTATCCGGGTATTGATCATAAAACATACTGTATTGATTGCAGACAAAGCTCATTTAGACTTATTGCCCCTATAGATGGTATAAAATGCATTAATCCGAATAATATTGATGATACAATCACTTTGATTATCAGACTTTTATTGATAGAGCTGAATATAAACCATCTAAAAATCAGTTCTTCTAATATACAAAATATCGAAACCCAAATAAAATCATCCTCAGTAATAAATGCCTTAAAACAGGCGATTATTGAGCAGGAGCATTATTTATAAAGTTGTAAAGTGGTGTAATTAAAAATACTTTACTATTGTTGTATCAATATTGTTTCATTTTATTTTTGACACTTTTAGTTTTCTCAACAAATGATCACTAAAGTATTGAATGGTTGTATTTGAGAATTTTTTTACTTATCTCTATTTCTTTTCTGATTTCTCTATAGAGTATTTTAAACCTTGAAATATAACTATTTTCTATGTTATCTAAAAATATATCAAACATAGAGAATAATTCTTCTTTTTCTTTATCTAATGTTATCTCACTAATTATATCTAGTAGAAACTCGTAGTTTTTATCATTTATTTCCAGTAGAATATCATCAACTCTTTTTAAAAGAGAAGCAGAATCTGGGCGGACATTTAAAAATTTCAACTCATATATTAGTTCGTGCAATATAGAAACCCAAATATAAATACGCCAAATTTTTTTATGATTGTAAAAATTCTGAAATAAATCAGCTAATATTTTGATTCTTTTATCACTCCAAATTATCTTTATATCATTAGCCCCCTCTATAAGCATTTTATCTTTCAAAAGCCTTTTGTATAAAAGTGATTCTTTTTCAGGACGAAGAACATTTAATGAGGCTGGTAAAAAATCCAATAAATGTAATCTATTACACTCGCCCAGATTATATTCAAAATCAGATAATTTAGTATATGGATTTAAAAATATAAAACTACATATGGGATAAATCAAATTTTGCCGACATAATTGAATAGTGTCTATGATGTCAGAAACCTGATATGTTTTGTTATATAATCGAAGATCTGATTCTACAAAACTTTCAACTCCTAATAATATACGCACAAGTCCACTTTTTCTTAATAAGCGAAAAAGTAAAACATCTTCTGTATTTTGAGAAGAAAATGTACCAATACGGAAATTAACATCATATTTAATGTTAAGATTATTCTCAATTATTTTTTCTGCCAATTCTCCTATACTTTTTTTCCCGTACACATATATTCTATCATCAAAGCTTAAATCTTTAAAAATTATTTCTTTTATATTAGTTGTAGCAACAATTTCCTGAAGTTCTTCCAAAATCAAACGATTAGATTTACAATCATAAGCTTTACTTGAAGCAATTGTACAAAAAGAACAATGTCTTCTACATCCTCTAGAAAATACAACTTCAGCAAAGCTCTGATTAATATTCTTTGAAATTCGGCGATCTCCATTAGGTATTTTTTCTATAGAAATATGGCTTGCTCCTAAATTTTTCCGAATTACTCCATCTGCTACATAAGCTATCCCTTTACAAGCATTAGATGATTCCATTATACTTGTTATTGTATCATATTCATCTTCTACAATTACCCCTCCACAAGAAGAAAAATATCCCAGAAAAAGTTCATAGTTATTTCTGCAATATTGACCATAGAAAAATATTGTAGAAACAGAAATTGAATTCTGTTTTATAAATAAATATAAATCTGATAATTGTTCCTTTTCATATATCTTTATAAAGTACAAATCATATTTGGTGTTTAGAGCCAGCGGAGTAGCTGGAGAATATAAAAATACATCACTATTACCAAACTTTTTTAGATAAGAACAAATATATGCACTTTCATAGTCTTCTTTAAAATAATTTTTATTCGACTTATAAAAATAGACAACACAACTATTCATAGTACCACTCTCCATTCTGGCAGCATTGACATTGTAATAAAACTAAAGATATTTTGATGTAGCTATGGAAGTTAACCACTTTTGTTATAAGCAAAAATTAAACAATGTAATATTGCTGTTTTCCTTATTAACAGATTTACAAATGTCGAATATCTAAATATTGCAATCCTTATAAAATATAAAAATTCATTCAAAAATAATTATTCTTCTAACATAACAATCAGATTACTTCAAAAATCGTCATACTCTCTATTATGTACTGAATTTAAAATAGATGACTGTTGCTCTAAATAATTTCTTTATTTCTACCTGACCAGATTCCGATTAACAGAAAATCCAACAAGATATCCATATCAACTACCCTAGTGGTTATTTGCAATATCTTCCATCGTGATATTATTCATTCTGAACAAACGTGAAATCTTTTTGGATTGCAATACCATTTCATCGTAGACCTTTAAAAATCCATGATCAAAATATTTACTTTTGATAATACGATACTCATGAATATTCCAGCCACGTTCACACAAATCAATACTTGCTGAAATAAAAGCATAATTATATATTCCAATTTCTTTTCGCAAGCGATTGACATGATATTGATTGTATTCTAACTCTTTTCGATAACGTCCTTCTGCAAAACGATACCAAATAATAGCATTACGTCCGTAATATTGTGTGTATTCTAATTCGTCCATATAAACATCCCGGATAAATTGAAGTGCTTCAGCAAATTGCCTTACATTATCATCTTTCCAAGTATAAGGATACTCATTTTCCCAGTCATAATCCTGTGTTAAATAACCTTCATTTTGTAAATCAGTAACATATGGTGTCTGGTCAAAAACTGCTGCCTTTGTCGTCAAATATATTAGTTCTTGATCAAGACCTATTTTATGTGCAAATTCTAAATTATCGCGTAATAAAGAGGGTGTTGATTGCGGAGTAAACATAATAAAGCCTTTTGAAATATATACAGGATATCTATCAAAAATCTCAATTGATTGATAATTATCACTAATGGTCGCTCGCTTAGAAAAATTATTAAGAGCTCGTTTATTTCCAGCTTCAACTCCAATCAGCAAATTGTACAATCCACTTTTAACCATCAACTCAATCAGCTCAATATCTTCCTTATTATTTTTAAAAGTTTCAGCTCTAAAACAACATGTCCAGAGAATTCTTAAACCTCTTTTTAAAATTTCATTAGCAAATGTAGCAAGTCGCTTCTTGCCCTCTGTTAATGGCATAGCATCTTCAAAACTGCTATCATTAAAACTAAATATTAAAACACCATGTTCCTTATATAGATACTCCATTTCATCTACAATATTAGCAATACTTCTTCCTCTCCAACAATGTTCTGTACCATAAACAGCATACATACTAGGTACATTGCAAAAATGACAGTGTCCATGACACCCTCTTGACCCCATGAGATTTACCATTTTAAACGGATCATTTTTAAACCAATCCTCTTCCATATAATCTCTCGCTGGGAATGGAATAGCATCTAAATCCATAATAAAATTTTTTTTAGGAATCGTTTTCAACGTTCCATTCTCACAACGGTAAACCACCCCATCTAAAGCATCAATACTTTGATGATTAATAACCTTATCCACAAAATCAACAATAATATTTTCAGATTCACCAAGGAACACACAGTCAACTTCTTGTATCTTACGCATGATATTTTCTGCATTAGTAGATGCAAAAATTCCACCAATGCAAAGATACACTTCTGGCAACTTCTCTTTAAGTAAAGATGCTCCTGCATACAATGGCTCTAAACCCGTATACTTGTGAGAAAGAGATATTCCAACAATATCAGGATTAAATCCAATCACCTGTTGAAAGAAATCGTTATAATTGTCTTCTGGAAACTTATAAAAAATCCTAACTTCATGATTTGTTTCCTTCCTCAATACAGCTGTTAGATATTCCACTCCCAATTCTTCTACAAATCGTGAGTGCCACATAATTGAAACAAATGCTACCTTTGCCATAATAATACCTCCCTATGTAAATTTATTTATTACCTTAATCTAATTTTTTGTACATAATATGCACAAACCAAATGGTAAATAATGATAATACACCAGATATTGTCCACGCAAACAGTATAGAAAAGCTATCCGCTAGAAAACCAAATAATACAGATGCACTAATTTTACCGATTGCATTGAACAAAGATGAGAACGATATCATCGTCGTCCGTGTCTGGTCATCTATATAATCATTTAAAAGCCCCCTTTGAATGGAACAAATCATTGTCCAAACAATTTCTTGTATACAAATCAGAACTATAACCACCATTACTCCATTTTTAATATTCATAAACAAAATACTAAGTCCAAAAATCAAAAAAGTAACCATTAATATTTTTTTTCGTTTAATGTACTTCCCAATAATCTCTAGAATTTGATTGCCTATGATAATAGATACTTGAATAAAAACCCATATAACCGATAAATACATATATGAAAAACCAGAATCAATCTGTTTTAAATACACAGACCAAAAAATCATAAGTGGTGAGGAAATAAATCCCATTAAAGTCACAAAAATGTATAGATAAGTTATTCTTTGATTTTTTACGATCAAACTTCCACCTATCTTTATGTATTTTATAGATGTTTTATATAATGATAAAATAGAAGATTTCGGTTGTATCTCTTTCTTATCTTCTACAAACTTTAGAACCATGATTATAAAGCATACTGAAGATATACAGGGAATTAACCAAATAAACTTCAAAGAATAGTCCGCTAGCCAAGAACCAATAAAACTACCAACTATCATTATAACACTCTGAATTTTACTTGATGCAGCAAATACTCTATCTAATTCATTCCCCTTTAAAGCTCCGTCATTTACGAACCAAGCCTCAATGGTTCCAGACTCAAGAGCATAACTAAGCCCCCAAAATACCTGTCCCATTACAGCCACTAATATATTAACACTACTTAGGAAACACAACATCGCTAAAAACAATGTAACACCCGCAAAAAGAGATGTTTTTCTTTTTCCAATAGAATCACACATTGCGCCACTAGGAACCTCAAAAACAATAGCTGCAATATTAAATATTGCGCTAATAGCGTTAGCCTCAAACAAAGAAAGTCCCAGTGATAACAAATACAAAGTATAAACTGCACCAATTATACCTGTATGCAAAAAGAAAACCATTTCTAAAAGAATAAATTGGCGAGATTTAGATAGCCTGCTATTTTTTTTCATCGTTATAGTCATTCCTCTCTCTTTCCCGTGTATAAACCTTGCAAATTTTTTTGAGCTTATTTTTTTATATGGAACTAAACATAATACAAATCACAAGAAAACAAGTAGACTTCCTAGCATCAATCACAATTCTTACATATATAATACCATTTTTTCCTCACAAACAATTATGACACCAGATTCGCAATTTTATCTTAAAAACTGATTTTAAGAAGCCTAAAGAAACTACTAACCTGTTCAAGACTAATTTTATAGACCCTACCAATATGTTTATCTTAAGAGTTACTATTTTGATTCAAACTGGCATACTGCAAATGAAAAAACATTTGATTGAACCATCTCACGTTTTTCTAGGAGTTATGTCTATCTTAAATTGACTCATTATAATTCAAATTTTATTGCAAAAAAGTTTCGTCTTTATCTCAAGGGACCTGTGATTTTTATTTTTTGTATCGGCAGGTACAATGATAATTTCCTGTTTTTCACAATTTCCTTATATTAATATTAATAAACCATTTCCATCGAGAAATTTTAAAAATTTTTATATTTTTCCAATTTGGAAACGATGCTTACTTTTCAAAGTGTAGCACCAATGTTGACCGATCATGATACTTAATATTTTGAAAACTCTTGGCTGATATGATTATATAACTAAAATACTATATTTCTAAAAATAAATCAAATATTTTTTATATAAAATATATTGATTTTATTTCGGAACTGCTGTATACTAATTTCATGAAATTACTTTGAGAAAATTTCAAGACATCATGTTTATTCTGCATAATAAAGACTGAAAAGATTTTTTATTTAAGTTTCAAAAAATACTATTAGTTGTTGTTTTGAAACGGCTAACATTTATACTTCTACTTGCATTCCAATTAATTGCTGTGAAATATTTAATTATTCAATAATTATGGTTGGAGGTTGTTGTTGATTTTTATAAATATCAAGTGGCAAAAGATGAAATTAATCAGCAATAGCTCCAAAGTATAATATATAAACTTAGGAACTGGTCTATAAACGCTACTATCATATAATACAAGGGAGGTGAATTATATGTTAAAAAGCAATTTAACCGAAGAGGAGCTTCGCGAAATTGAAGAATCTATCGACATGAACGAGATTGATAAAGAATTAGAAAATGTCAATTTCCAGCATGATCCAAACTAATTCAGTATTTTAAAAATTATAAGCCGGGTCAAAAACGCCCCGGCTTATAATAAAAATGCTGAAGTAAAAATATCTTGGTAAATAACTACTTCGAATCAGCAATCCTTCCCATCGCTATACATGTCATTTAACTTTTTTATATATGCATTTTGGCTTAAAACAACAATCTGCATAAGTGTTACTACAACAAATGTACAGCAAGCCATTACTGCAAACACTCCATAAATTTGCAAATCTTCATACTCTTCCAATTCTGAAAAAATCTGAATTGATCCTACTAATATCAATGAACTGATGGTAACTAAATACAAAATTATATAATGTTTACCCTCTTTTATCTTATTGTGCACCGTTTCTTTATCCCAACAGCCACCGGCGAAGCTCGTATATATATCCCTTACAATGTCATATATTTATGTAATTATCGCGGTCTACCTCTATCACGGTATAGTAATTCTTTCCAAGCTTTTTCCTGACATTTTCCTGTATTGCATTGCATATATCATCATCTGAGGTGATATAACCAAATGGAACTGCAATGTCAAAAACCAGATTCGTATGTGTATCACCTCTGATAATACGGAAATCGTGCATATTTATGTGTGAATCAAGCCCTTTTATCACGGAGAGCACCTCGGCCTTCAGTCCGGCTACCTCCTCGTCCTCTATCGCTACCGGGTCCATGTGGATGGTCACTATACATCCCAGCTCCCTTCGTATCCTGCGCTCCAGATTATCGATTATATCGTGCAGCTCGACCATATCTCCGTCCTCCGGCACCTCTGCATGAAACGATACTATCCTGTGTCCCGGTCCATAATCATGCACCATAAGGTCATGCATACCGAGTATGTTTTTGTCAAAGTCCAGTACCATCTCCTTAAGTCTATCGACAAACTCCGGCTCCGGCTTTGCTCCAAGCAGCGGGTCTATTGCCTCTCTGGCTGATGATATCCCTGAATAGAATATAAACAATGACACAAATACACCGCCTATTCCATCCAGATTGAGTCCTGAAAAGTGCGCTATGAGTGTGGCTGCAAGTACTACAGATGTAGCAATACAGTCTGACAGGCTGTCCCTGCCTGTCGCTTCGAGTGTTGATGAATCAAGCTTTTTTGAAAAATAGAAATTGTATACCGCCATGATGCATTTTACGGCTATTGATGCCAGTAGTATCGCTACAATAAGCCATGAAAACTCTATGTCCTGCGGCTTTATGATTTTGCCAAAGGAATCCCTGAACAGCTCAAAGCCCATGATGAGTATGATTGCTGCAACTGCCAGTGTAGACACATACTCCATCCTCGCATGTCCGTATGGGTGCTCCTCATCAGCTCTCTGTGCCGCCATCTTGAAGCCCGCTATCGTGATGATTGATGAGCCTGCATCTGACAGGTTGTTGAATGCATCTGCAGTGATTGAGATTGCACCGCTAAGCATTCCTGCAAAGAGCTTGCCGGCAAAGAGTATGAGGTTTAAAAATATACCGACTATACCGCACAGCATGCCATATTTATTTCGTTTTTCAATGTCTGTTTCTGTCTTTGGCATTTACTTTACCTCTATTTTTATTTTATATCCTGATTTACAGCTTATTTCACCGCTCCAAATCTGTCGAACGGGTAATATCTGAATATCGCTTTTGCAAGTATATCGTCCTTGGACACATATGTGTGCTCCCAGACTCTTGCGTCTGATGAGCCATTTCTGTTGTCACCGAGCAGCAGATATGAGTCCTGTGGCACCTTAAACTCGTAAGGTCCGGCATTTACTGTCCACGGATCCTCACCGCTCTGGTTTGACTTGAGATAATCCTCCTCAAGCGCCTCACCGTCTATATACACCTGGCCGTCCTCTATGGTGACTGTCTCTCCCGGCAGACCTATTACACGCTTGATGTATTTCTCAGAAGGCGAATCCGGTGCATTGAATATGACTATATCCCCTCTCTTTGGGTCTGAAAATGTATATGCGAGCCTGAAGCCAAATATGTCATCTCCAATCTGTATGGTATTCTCCATCGAGCCTGATGGGATATTTGCATTTATAATGACATAGTTCTTTATGAGTATTGCCGCTACAATGGCGAATGCGATTGTTAACACCCAGCTTAAGATTTCCTTGACAGGTGATGTTTTTTCCTCCGGCTTTTTTGGCTCCATCTCATCGGTTGTTTTTGTGTCTTCTTCGTTGTTTAAGTCTAATATCTCCATTTTCATGTTCTCCTTATTCATGCCTCAATAAGTGTTTGATAATATATGTCATGGCGGTACAGCCTATGGTGCCATCCACCACTTTATAAAGTCCTTCCTTGTAAAATAAAGACTTGTAAGCCCGTAATCTGCGATTTCCCTGTCTGTAAAGGTCTTTGCTATATACGCATTGATTTCATCCGGGAAGTCTCTCTCCAGGCACCACTGCGCCTGTAGGCTCATTGGCTTTTCCAGCTCATATCGGTGCACGAGCTCGCCTCCAAAATCTATGATACTGTTCCATCTGGATGCATTGCCCAGTATCCTCTGCTTGATATTTTCTATGATCACAGCTCTCGCAATCCTTACCTTTTTGTACTTTTCGGCGCGCTGCAAAAGCATTGCATTGCGGTTGTGGGTATTTATCACCAGCTCCATCGGGTCTGTCAGCTCATTTGACACCAGACAAAATACAGGGTCCAGATCATAATACTCCGGTCTTAACACGTAGTCGTTTCGAAACGTTGCTGCTGTCTTTGCCACAGTCAGGTCTGCCGATACATCAGTGTATATGATGCCCGGCATGTCACCCATAACATACTCCATTGATGTGATGTACGGTGTCATAAACTGCCAAAAAGCTCTGATATTCTGCTCAAATACTATGATATCGTACTTGTCAATAAACTGACCATAATCATAAGGGTAATTCTCCCTATAGTGTGCAAAAAGAGCCCTCTGCATGAACGCTATCTTTATTTTCCGCCCGATAAAGCCGTTTATTACTGTCCTCACCGGAACCTCTACCTCGCGCTCCTTTATATATACAAGCACCTGTACAGCTCTGCTTACCAGCTCGTTTTCCGCCTCGTATTCACATACCAGCCGTTTTCTGCCATCTGACAGGTACTGTCCAAGTGTAAGCGGGCTCTGCCCAAAGGCATCTATGATAATCTGTCCTATATACTGGCGGAGCTCTATGAGCTTTTCATCGAAGGCTGCTCCGTCTCTTGATATGCTTATATTTAAAAACCTCTTTTTGATATTGAGCTGATACGAGAAATTGTCTATCCATGATGGTGCAAGCCCCAGTATGTCTGTAGCATCTGACACAAGGACTCCCTGCTGGTACAGCGTGGACTTATGAAAATACCCCTTGTGCTTTGGATGATATATGGCAACATAGCCCTCAAGCAGGCTGTTATCCACTCGTATGATATTCATGCCAACAAGCTCATTCATCGGATAGTTCCACTTTGCCTTCGGCTGTGACAGGCATACCTCCCTCGTATCACACCTGATATTTACAGGTATAGGGAGTGTAAGCATATAGTGCTTTATGGTTTCTACTATAAAGTCCAGATCTATATACGGCGCATATGATGGTTTTACGGGGATAGAGATACGTGTGCCCGGTGTCTTTTTCTGCGATATGACATACTCTATCTGGCCGCTCTCCCCAAACCACTTTGCCATGACCGGTGCGGTATCCTGCGGATTGCTTATGTTCCAGGCAGTGTTTATGACCTTATCCTTTTTCGACTCGATGAGCACAGCCTTTGAGACTGTAAAGCACGAGCACAGCCCAATGCCATAGTGGGAATACGGCTCATACTTCAGCTGCTGATTGAAAAAATCTGTGCTTGTATAATAGCTTGCCCCTATCTGTGCGATAAAGTGCTCCAGATCATATTCATTTATACCTATTCCATTATCCTCTATCGTAAACAGTCTTGTATCACTGCTGTACGTGATGTCTATGCGCGGCTCATAAATGGCCCTGACATCGCGCATCTGGCTTGCCTGCTCCATCTCAAGGAACTCCGTGCCCCAGCTCCACTCAAGCGCCTGCCGCACATTGCAGGCATCCATGGCATTGAGCAAAAGCTCCCTGATAAAGACCTTCCACGAAGCATAAAACTGCTGGCTTGCAATAAGCGGAAGCATATTTGATTTTCCTAACTCTACATCGATGCTTTTCATGCTTTATCCGACCGCCCGTAATAGCTGCCGTAGTAATTGCCATAGTACCCACTGACATGGCTGTTTTTCTTGTTGTTTACTTTGTTGAGCACAGCTCCCAGTATCCTCACTCCCGATGCCTCGAGCTGTTTTTTCACACTCTGTATCATCCTGGCGCTCGCCATGCCCTGTCCTATCACTATTATAGCTCCGTCACAATACTTTGCTACAACTGCCGCATCTATGGCAGCTCCTATCGGTGCACAGTCTATAATTATGTAGTTAAAGTGCTCCTTGCCGAAATTAAGAAGCTCCTGAAAGTATTTTTTCTCGAGAATCTCTGTCGGATTCGGCACAGACGGCCCTGCAAATATCATAAAAAGGCCCGGTATTTCCGTGCCATACATCACTTCCTCAAGACGTCTCTGACCGGAAAGATAGTGTGACAATCCGCATATCTCCCCTCCACTTGCCGCTGTGGCACGCAGACGCCCTGCAAGGACTGATTTACGCATATCGGTATCTATGAAAAGCACTCTATTTCCTGACTCTGTAAGCGACCGCGCCAGATCAAGTGCCACGGTGCTTTTGCCTTCATTTGGTACAGAGCTTGTCACAAGAAGCGTGCGTATATCATCCCCGCAAAACTGTATATTTGTCTTCAAGGCTCGAAGCGATTCCTTCATCGTATAGCTTTGTTCTTTTAGCTTGCCAAATTTTACTAATTCCATCTGCCCATCTCCTGATACAGGCTTCCTTATGCTGAAGCCGATTTCTTTTTTCTTTTCTTTCTGTGGCTGCCTCTGCCATGCTTTCTGCCATTTCCATGCTCGCCATCATCCTCTGCTTCATCGAGCGGAAGTGTACCAAGCACGTTCATGCCGAGCTTCTTCTCCACATCCTCTGTATCTATGATTGTATCATTGAACAGATAAGAAACCACTATAACCGCAATCGACAGAAATGCTCCCGCAAAGGCTCCTATCACTGTGTTTTTGCCGATATTAGGGCTTACCGCGCCTCCATCATCATATCCGCTCTGGATGATGGTCGGCGGATCCTGCTTCATCTTTTCCGCTATATATGCCGATGCAACCTTTGCTATCTCATCTGCTATGGTCTTTGCCATCTGCGGATCGGGATCCGTTACTGTGATATTGAGTACTCGCGAGTTGGACGGATTATCAAGCGTCACCCTGCCGCCAAGTGTCTTGTAGCTCTCATTCAGATTCAGATTTTCTATGACCTGATCCAGCACCGGACGTCCCTTTACTACAACTATGTAATCATTTGTCAGGCTGGTGCCTGTCTGGATATCCGCAAGGCTTGTGATTGATGTGCTCTTTGAAAGTACATAGAGCTCAGATGTAGATTCATACATAGGTGTAATCATAAATCTGCTTATCGCAAATGCCACTGCACCTGTCGCTATCGTAACAAGAATTATCCACTGCCAATATGAAATTATCTCAAGAAACAGATCCTTTAAGTCTATCTCTATCTCGTTGTCAAAATCCTGTTCTCTCTCCATTACTTATCCCCGTATTTAAACTTATTATCTTCCGTTTATTATATTTTCCGGTGTGGTCTGCATGATTTCCTGCGCATAGTCATCACCGAACTTCTTTGCCACGTACTCATAGCATTTTTTCATATTGCAGACGCGCTCCTTTGTGCCATGGCTGTCGCTTGCTATTACATCAACAAGCCCTGCCTTCAAAAGCTTCTTTGTATATCTCTTGAAGTGTCTGCCATCTATGCCGAGCACTGAGTCTGCATTGACCTGTATGAGTGCTCCAAGCTCCTGCAAATCCTCTATACGGCTTATATCACTGAGACACTCATATCTCTCTACATGTGCTATCACCGGTATATATCCTGCAAATATAGCTTCGCGCGTCATCTTGTATACAAATGAGTATTCGCTGGAATGTGAATACTCTGTGAGTATATACTGTGTATCTGCCAGTGTATGACACAGCCCACCATGAAAGGCATCTATCATATCGGTTGCCACATGATACTCTGTGCCGAGCTTTAATTCTATTCCAAGCTTATTTGCATATGGCATCAGCTTTTTATAATGTCGCTCTATCTTTTCAAGCGGATGCTTAAACATTCCATGGCGCAGGTGCGGTGTGAGGATTATGCCTGTGATGCCCTGCTTTTTGGCTATCTTGAGCATCTCTACCGATTCCTCGAGCGACTTTGAGCCGTCGTCCACTCCGTATAATAAATGGCAATGTATATCTATCAAAATTCATGGTCCTCCGTTTTGTTTTCCTGAACTATCATTATACTATATACAGATTTTTCGTGCAATTCTTTAGATATTAAATTTTTCTTCTTTTTGTGGGAGAGAGGGTGTGTCCATTTTTGAAAATTCCGATTCATTGCGATTTCAAGTTTAACGCTTTATATACCTTTGATTCTTGCTATTAGGCTTATCCGGAATAGTACGTTCCACCGCCCCAATATTTAATGCAGGATCCATATAATTCTTTCTAAATGTCTCACGTGATTTAAGCCCTAGCTGTTTCATTAAAAAAACGGCTGTATATGGCACATCGAATTCCATTACCTCAAGCAAACGTTTTACATATTCTGATTCATCATTAGGGGATTTACGAATTTGTTCATTCACTTCATCAAGAATATCATCTATACGCTCCAACATAAATTCAATAAAAACATTCGAGTTTCCATTTACGTGGCACTCTGAAATTGTATTGTAATAATCATTTTGAAATTTTTCTATCTGGCTTTCTAATGGTATATAGGCAAATACTGGATTCCATTCATTTAATAACATGGTATGCCATAGTCTTGCAGTTCTTCCATTGCCATCTGAAAATGGATGAATAAATACAAATTCATAATGAAAAATCGCTCCCATTATCAATGGATGTACCTCTTTTCTATTTGTACTCATCCAACCGAATAAATCTTGCATTAGTGAAGGTACAAACTGCGGTGGCGGAGCCATAAAAATACAGGTATCACCATTAAAAACACCTTCATCACCATCGCGAAACCTTCCTGCGTCATCTTTTAATAGGTATTCCATAATTCCTTGAACTTTTTTCAGATCATCTAAACTATATGGATTGACCTTTCCAATCATTTCATACGCTTTGTACGCATTTTTAACCTCTTGAATCTCCTGCTCTGGTCCAAGAACCATACGACCATTTATGACATCTTTTGTTTGTCCTATAGTCAACGAATTGGCTTCAATTTTCAATGATGAATGCACCGATTTAATTCGATTATTTCTCCTTAAATGTGGCTTATTATCCAGATTGTGGTATATCTCTATTCTACCTAGCTTAGTCGAAATAGATGAAACCAGATTAAGCATTTTTTCTGTTATAGTATATGGTGGTTTATATTCTTCCATAGAATCGCCTCATCTTGCTTATTATCTTGCTTATTATCTTACCATAATTATATATCTTTATACAATATCCATCTACAAATATCCACAATTTTAATACCTTCATACTGATAATTTTTATTACCATTTTTTGAAAATAATTCTTTTTTTGGTAATAGATTCTTTTTCCCAAAGAATCCTAAAAAGGTGGACTGCCACACATAGCAATCCACCCTCTGCCTTATTACAATTAATTTGTAACTATCCGATTTGTCTGACGAGATTTATCATTTCGATTGCACCGAGTGCACAGTCATATCCTTTATTTCCGGCTTTTGTTCCGGCTCTTTCTATTGCCTGCTCGATGTTTTCGGTGGTAACTACTCCAAACATTACCGGGATTTCTGATTCGAGTGATACTGATGCGATTCCCTTTGATACTTCGTTGCACACATAGTCATAGTGGCTTGTTGCACCTCTGATTACTGCTCCGAGACAGATGATTGCATCATATTTTCCACTTTTTGCCATCTTCTTTGCGATGAGTGGTATCTCGAATGCTCCCGGCACCCATGCTACGTCTATGTTTTCCTCCGGCACGTCATGTCTTACGAGTCCGTCCTTTGCTCCTCCTAAGAGCTTTGATGTGATAAATTCATTGAATCTTGCTACTACGATTCCTACCTTGATTCCATCCTGTGTCATTTTTCCTTCGATTACGTTCATTTTTCGTTCTCCTTTTGTTTTTATTTTTACTCAGATGAGTTTCTTTGCAATTTTAGTATGAAAGTATATGTCCCATGCGGTTCTGTTTTGTTTTCAGATAAAACAGGTCATGTGCTGTGGCGCTCATCTGGATTGGCACACGCTCGCTGATTTCCATGCCAAACTCTGAGAGCTGGTATACCTTGTCAGGGTTATTTGTGAGAAGGCGCAGGCTGTGTACGCCAAGCTCTCTTAATATCTGGGCTCCGATATAGTACTCGCGCTCATCTCCGGCAAAGCCGAGTGCCAGATTTGCTTCGAGTGTGTCCATTCCCTGCTCCTGAAGCTCATATGCCTTCAGCTTATTTATCAGGCCGATGCCTCTGCCCTCCTGACGCATGTAGAGCAATATTCCTCTACCCTCCTCGTCTATCTGTCTCATGGCCGCCTCAAGCTGCTGGCCGCAGTCGCAACGCTGTGAGCCGAATACATCTCCTGTGAGACACTCTGAATGTACTCGGCAGAGCACATCTCTTCCATCTGCGATTTCGCCCTTTACAAGTGCCACATGATGCTCTCCGTTTAATCTGTTGACGAAGCCATATGCCTTGAATTCGCCGTATTTTGTCGGCAGCTTTACCTCTGTGACACGGTCAACGAGCTTTTCATGTATCTTTCTGTATTCCTGAAGTGCCGCTATTGTGATGAACTTGATGTCCCACTTTTTTGCAAGCTCCATAAGCTCTGTTGTGCGCATCATGGTACCGTCCTCGCGCATTATCTCGCAGCACAGTCCACATTCCTTTAATCCTGCAAGCCTGCATAAATCGACTGTTGCCTCTGTGTGTCCGTTTCTCTCCAGTACGCCGTTTTTCTTTGCAAGAAGCGGAAACATGTGGCCCGGACGTCTGAAATCCTCAGGCTTTGCGTCATCAGAGACACATTTCATTGCTGTGATTGAGCGCTCTGCTGCTGAAATACCTGTTGTTGTTGAGACATGGTCTATTGAGACTGTAAATGCTGTCTCATGATTGTCTGTGTTTTCCTGCACCATCTGCGGAAAACGAAGCTTCTTTACATATTCCTGCGACATCGGCATGCATATCAGCCCCTTACCGTGCATCGCCATAAAGTTGATGTTTTCTGTTGTGGCAAATTCTGCCGCACAGATGAAATCGCCCTCATTCTCTCTGTCCTCATCGTCTGTGACAAGTATTATTTTTCCTGCACGAAGCTCATCAAGTGCTTCTTCTACTGTGTTGAATTTCATTTTTATGTCCTCGCTTTTCTATTGTGATTTTGCAGCTATTCAATTGCGTGTTTTTGTTAAAAGCCGTATTTTGCCAGGAAATCTCTTGTTATTCCCTGCGACTGCTCTTTAAATAACAGCTTCTCAACATATTTTCCTATGATATCTGTTTCCAGATTTACGACAGCTCCCACTTTTTTGTCCTTTAGAACAGTCTGGCTTACCGTGTGCGGTATCGCTGATATCGAGAAATTATCCTGTGCAACCTTTGCGACGGTGAGACTTATTCCATCGATTGTGACGGAGCCCTTCTCGACTATATAGCGCATGAGCTGTGGTGTGGCCTGTATTGTATACCAGATGGCATTGTCATCCTTTTTGACCTCCACAATCCTGCCTGTTCCGTCAACATGTCCCGACACTATGTGCCCGCCAAATCTGCCATCTGCCGCCATCGCGCGCTCCAAATTGACATGTGCTCCTCTTAGCGCATTTGCAAGCGATGAGCGATTTAGCGTCTCGTGCATGACATCCGCTGTAAACGCATGTGGCATGAGCCTTGTGACCGTGAGGCA